>SDBU01000882.1_pt1 | contig 43697 bp, 35 predicted proteins | sample 2277071 | NCBI WGS metagenome assembly SDBU01 (sample SAMN10397929, study PRJNA504765) | marine sediment metagenome | isolation source: marine sediment core GS08_GC12, 126 cmbsf | place: Arctic Ocean: Gakkel Ridge, Loki's castle | collected 2008
GCCCATTCGGCCAGGGCCTGCGCCCGGGCAAAGGGCCACAGCGCAGTCGTCGGCAGTCGCTCGGCACGCAGGATCGGCTCTCCCTGGCGCTGAAAGTGCCGCCGGGCGCGCTCGCCCAGGGCCAACAGGTGCAGGGTCTGTCCCTGGTCCCGCTGCTCGGCGATGAAGCCTTCGGCTGCCTCCAGCACCGCGCGATTGAAGCCGCCGCACAACCCCCGCTCGGCGGCGATGACCAGCAGGGCCTCGCCCGCTGCCGGTTTGCCCCGGCGAGAGTCGGGGGGCGGCAGGTGGGGGGAGACGATGGCCAGTACCTCCTCCAGTTGACGGGTGTACTCCCGTGCCGCCTCCAGTCGCTGCAGGGCAGCGCGCCAGGTCGCGGCGGCGATGGTGCGCAGGGCAGTGAGGATGGGCTCGATGCCCTTGATGTTTTCCAGCCGCTGTTCGATGCGTTCGATGTCTTCCATAAGTCGTTCTTGGCCATGTTTCTCGTAGTGGCGACTTCAGTCGCTCCCCACGGGGTCAAAGCGACTAAAGTCGCTACTACGAACCCTACCCCAAGGGTCTCATGAAGGCGCGAAAGCTGCCCGCACAGCGGTGATGGCCTGCTCCAGTTCGGCTTCCATCTCTGGCGTCAGCTCGTCGCCATCGGCCAGGTGTTGGTAGAGAGCGGGATGCTGGCGGGGCACGAGTTCCAGTAGTGTCGCTTCGAAACGGGCTACCTCGTCCAGGGGCAGGTCGTCCAGGTGCCCCCGGGAGGCAGCGTATAAGACCACTACCTGCTGCGCCAGGGAGAGGGGAGCGTTCTGCTCCTGCTTTAACACCTCCGCCAGGTGCTCCCCGCGGGTGATCTGGCGGCGGGTGCGCTCGTCAACTTCGCCGCCGAAGCGGGTGAAGCGAGCCACCTCCTCGTACTGGGCCAGCTCCAGGCGCAGGCGTCCGGCCACGGCTCGCATGGCCGGGCGCTGGGCCGCGCCGCCCACCCGCGAGACGGAGAGCCCCACGTCAATGGCCGGGCGGAAGCCGCGGTTGAAGCGCCCGCTGTCCAGGTAGATCTGGCCATCGGTGATGGAGATCAGGTTGGTGGGGATGTAGGTTGCGATCTGGCCCCGTTTGGTCTCCACGATAGGCAGGGCGGTCAGCGAGCCGCCACCCAGGCTTTCGTCGAACTGGCCGGCTCGCTCCAGTAGACGGGCGTGCAGGTAGAAGATGTCGCCCGGATAAGCCTCTCGCCCCGGCGGCCGGCGCAGCAGCAGCGAGAGCTCGCGGTAGGTGTCAGCGTGCTTGCTCAGGTCATCGTAGACGATGAGCGCGTCCCGGCCCTGGTAGACGAAATACTCGGCTATGGTGCAGCCGGCGTAGGGGGCCAGGTAGCGCAGGGCCGGGGGGGCATCGGGGTCGGCCACCACGACGACGGTGTGGGCCAGCGCCCCGTGGCTCTCCAGGGACTGGATCACCGCCTGGGCCGACGATTTCTTCTGGCCGATGCTGACGTAGACACAGACCACGTCGCCCTCTCGCTGGTTGATGATGGTGTCCACGGCGATGGCCGTCTTGCCCGTCTGCCGGTCGCCGATGATCAGTTCCCGCTGCCCACGGCCGATGGGCACCAGGGCATCAATTGCCCTGAGGCCGGTATGCAGCGGCCGGCTCACCGGGCTGCGCTTGACCACGTTTGGCGCTTCCCGCTCCAGATGATGCCAGTCGGCAGCGACCACGGGCCCCCGCCCGTCCAGCGGCCGGCCCAGGGGATCCACCACTCGCCCCACCAGTTCCGCGCCCACCGGCACCCGCAGCCGGCGACCGGTGCTGGTCACCAGGTCGCCCCCTTGCAATCCCTCGTCGGACCCCAGCAAGATACAGTCAATACGTCGCCGGTCCAGGTTGAGGATCAGGCCCTGCACATCGGTGGGGAAATCCACCAGCTCATCGGTCATGGCCCGGGGCAGCCCGGAGAGGCCAGCCACGCCGCTGCCCACCTGGAGCAGGGTGCCCACGTCCAGGAAGCGCACCTGGTGCGCTGGCTGGGCACGGGCCTTCTCTCGCACCAGTTCTAGCAATGCTGGCAGACGAAAGCGTTCCTTCACGCCCGCAACCTCCGTTCCAGCTCGCTCCCCAGCTCATCGCGCAGGTCTAGCAACTGCCGCTGCAGGCTGTGGTCAACGATGGAGTCGCCCAGGCGCACCTTGAGGCCGGCGATGAGGGTCGGGTCGGTCTCTATGGTCAGGGTGAGGGTGCGGTTGACCAGGGCCGACAGGGTATCGGCCAGGGTGTGCTGTTGTTCCTCGCTGAGGGGCAGGGGGGTATGGACCCGGGCTACCGGCTGCCGCTCGGCCATCATGCGGCGGTAGGTTTCCACCCGCTGGAGGTCGGTCCGGCCCAACTCCCAGATGTGGGCTACCAGACGAGTGACCAGGTCATCGTGTATGGACTGGGTGGCGACGCCCTGTAAGCTCAGGGCAGCCAATTCGATGATGGTGTCCAGCACCTCATCGTAATTCTCGACAATAGCTTGTGCCCGTTCCCGCTCGCCCTCGGCCCGAATCTCCGCCCGCAGCGCCTCGGCCTCGGCCTGGGCCTGGCGCAGGATGCCCCAGGCCTGCTGCTCCGATTCCTCCCTGGCCTGCCGAACGATCTTTTCGGCTTCTTCTTTCGCCCCTTTCAGGCGCGCTGCCAGGCGTTCGCGCAGCGCTTCGGCCTCGTTCCCGTCCCGGGCCGCCTGGTCCAGCGTGGTCTTCATTTCGGCCGTCCGCTGGTGCATCAGGCGCCGCGCAGGCTTAAAGAGGAACTTGCCCAGGACGACTGCCAGGATCAGGAAGTTGACGATTTGAAAGAGCAGGGTGGACAGGTCAAGTTCGAGCATAGCTCACTCTCCTTCACTTCTGGACACTGACGTTTTTTCGTAGTGACGACTTCAGTCGTCCACAATGGAGCCAAAGCGACTAAAGTCGCTACTACGAATCCTATATCTAGTGGTTCATCAGTTGTCATGCCCTGGATATAGGACAGTCGGAAATTCGCCAGACTCCAGTTCACTTGATAAGACCCAGGAGGGGGTTGGCAAAGAGCAGGATCAGGCAGATCAGCAGCACGTAGATGGCGCAGGATTCCAGCATGGCCAGAGCCACGAAGAGGGCGGTGCTGATCTGGCCCGCCGTACCGGGTTGGCGGGCCATGGCCTCCAGTGCCGCCACCACGGCCTTGCCCTCCTGAATGGAGGGAACTATCGTCCCCAGGACGATGAGAACGCCGCTGATGATCATTGTGGCCAGTACCACTATGGTCATATCTTCCATGTTTGTTTTAGCTCCTTTCTCATTCCTCTAACCTCCAGCCTCCTCGTCCAGCGGCCCTACAGCCTGGCCGATGTAGACGATGGTCAAGAGGGTAAAGACAAAAGCTTGCAGGATGCCGATGAGGAGATTGAACAAGAGCATCAGCACCGGGACAACGAGCGGGATGATCTGGTATAGGACGGCTACGATCACTGTGCCGGCAATCATGTTGCCAAAGAGGCGCAGAGAGAGGGATAGTGTCCTGCTCACGTGTCCCAGAATCTCCAAAGGCAGCACCACGAAGACCGGTCCGGCAAGGTGTTTGATGTACCCCATCAGGCCTCGCTGCCGGATGCCGTAATAGTGGACGGCGAAGAAGATGACCACTGCCAGGGCCAACGGGGTGTTGATGTCGCTGGTGGGAGAAGTCAAGCCCGGCAGAAGCCCCAGCAGGTTGGCGGTGGCGACGAAGAGAGCCATAGTGCCGATCATCGGCAGGAACTCCTCGCCGGGCCGCCTTATGGTCCTCAATATCAGTCCCTCGAGGCCCTCAATCCCGAGCTCTACGAGGTGTTGCCACCCCTTGGGCTCGAGGCTCATCCTCTTTGAAACCAGATAGGCGAGGATAATCCAGACAGCCATCATCACCCAGGTGGCCACCACCGTATCCTTGACCGGGATGCCACCTATGGTGAAGACAACGTAAGGAAACACCTGTTCCATTCTTCACTCCTCGCTGAGTACCTTCCTGATCACCACTACCCTGCCGATGGTGAAGCCCGCGATAGCCGCTACGGCCCCGAGCGGCTCCAGTTTCAGCAGGGCCAGCATGACCAGACCCCAGAGTACGTATCGAAGCAGAAACCCAGCCGCCATCAGTTTGCCGATGGCAGGCGATTTCCCCCGCAGGGACCACTTGACGGTCAAAGAAAGGGAGAGGAAATACGCCACGCTGGCTGCTGTGGCCAGGAGAAGGCATAGCAGAAATCTCATGGCTCTCCCGATAGTGTGTTGAGGGTTGCACTTGCGGTCAGCACCGTGACCCCGCCCTCCGCCACACGCAGGACGCCAGCCGCCAGGGTCAGGGTATGGCGGCCGGTCTCGTCCTCGTAGACCAGTTCGCCCGGCGCCAGGGCGGCCACCAGGGGAGCGTGGTCGGGCAGGATGCCAATAGCCCCATCGGTCAGCCAGGCTTCCACGATCTGCACCCCTTCTGCTCGCAGGCGCACCCCCTCGGGGGTGATCACCCTCAACCACAGCGTTTCCGCCATCTCGCCCCCACCCCCTAACTTATTAGAGCCTATTCGAAAAGCCAGCAGAGGCGGCTCCCATGCCGCCGGATAGCCGGGCGTGGGAGCCCGGCCTGCTATTTTTCGGATAGGTACTTAACCCCTGTCCTGCGCCTGGGCTACTGCCTCGTCAATGGCGCCCACCATATAGAAAGCCTGCTCTGGCAGATCGTCGTGTTTTCCCTCCAGGATCTCCTCGCAGCCGCGCAGGGTCTCTTCCAGAGGGACATAGCGGCCAGCCAGGCCGGTGAAGGGCTCGGCCACGAAGAAGGGCTGAGTGAGGAAACGCTGCAAGCGGCGCGCCCGCCTCACCACAATCTGGTCATCCTCGGAGAGCTCCTCCACGCCCAGGATGGAGATGATGTCCCGCAATTCCTCGTGATGGGCCAGCAGAGCTCGCACTTCCCTGGCGATGCGCTCATGGCGCTCCCCCACCAGTCGGGGGTCCAGCAGCCGTGAGCTGGACTGCAGGGGGTCCACGGCAGGGTAGAAACCCTGGCTGGCCTGGCGGCGGGAGAGGACAGTGATGGCGTCCAGGTGGGCGAAGGCGGCAGCCACAGCCGGGTCGGTCAGGTCGTCGGCTGGCACGTAGATGGCCTGCACGGAGGTGATGGCTCCCCGGCTGGTGGAGGAGATGCGTTCCTGCAGTTCGCCCATCTCGGTGGAGAGGGTGGGCTGGTAGCCGACCGCGCTGGGCAGGCGGCCCAGCAAGGCTGAAACTTCCATGCCGGCCTGAATGTAGCGGTAAATGTTATCAATGAACAACAGCACGTCCTGCTGCTCCTGCTCGCGAAAGTACTCGGCCATGGTCAGGGCGGTGAAGGGCAGGCGCAGGCGGGCACCCGGCGGCTCGTTCATCTGGCCAAAGACCAGGACAGTGCGCGACAGGACGCCGCTGCGCTGCATCTCGCGCCACAGTTCGTTCCCCTCGCGGCTGCGCTCGCCCACGCCGGCGAAGAGGACGATACCCTGTTGATGCTCGATGGTGTGGCGAATCAGTTCGATCATGAGCATCGTTTTGCCCACCCCGGCCCCGCCGAAGAGGCCGATCTTGCCCCCCCGGCCGTAGGGGGTGAGCAGGTCAATGACCTTGAGGCCGGTGGTCAGCATCTGGGTGGCGGCTTCCTGCTCCAGCAGCGGCGGGGAGTCCACGTGAATGGGCTGGCGCGCCACGCCGTCCAGGGGCAGCCCACCGTCTACGGGCTCCCCCAGCACGTTGAAGATGCGGCCCAGGGTGGCCCGGCCCACCGGCACCATGATCGGCCGGCCGGTGTCCCGCACCGCCAGTCCCCGGCGCAGCCCCGAGGTGGAAGCCATAGCCATGCCGCGCACGGTGGCGGGGTCAACGTGCTCCTGCACCTCGATCACCAGGGGTGGGCCTTCGTCACGCTCGACGAGCAGCGCGTGGCGGATGCCGGGCAGGTCGCCCATGGCGAACTCCACATCCACTACTACGCCCGCCACTCGCGCCACGTGTCCAATCCTCATGATCTCTTCTCTCCGTAATGTCACTTCAGGATTCTCAAAAACAGCGGGGTGAAGGCCAGTGAAACGGTAGCGATAAGCTGAACCAGAATGTCCAGGGAGGGCCCGGCGGTGTCCTTGAGGGGGTCGCCCACCGTATCGCCGATGATGCTGGCTCTGTGGGCCGCCGATCCCCGGCCGCCCATCTCCCCGGCCTCAATCAGCTTCTTGGCATTGTCCCAGGCGCCGCCGGCGTTGGCCATGAAGAGGGCCAGAAAGATGCCGCAGACGATGCAACCGGCTAGAAGCCCGGCCAACGCCTCCTTGCCCAGAGTGAAGATGGTGATAAAGGGGACGCTGATGGCCAGCAGGCAGGGCAGCACCAACTGGCCCAGGGCCCCCCGGGTGGCAATGTCTACACAGCGGCTGTAGTCCGGCTGTGCCTTGCCTTCCAGCAGGCCGGCGATCTCCCGGAACTGTCTGCGCACCTCGATCACTATCAATTGCGCTGTGCGCCCCACCGATTTGATGACCATTGATGAAAAGAGCGCTGGCAGCACGCCACCGATCAACAGCCCGGCCATCACTCTGGGATCCCGGATGTCCAGGCGCACGATGTGGGCCGCTTCCGAGTAGGCGGTGAGCAGGGAGAGAGAGGCAGCGGCGGTGGCGCTGGCGGCGAAGGCCTTGCCAATGGCAGCGGTGGTGTTGCCCACCGCGTCCAGGCGGTCGGTGATATGTCTGATCTCCGGGCCCTGACTGCTCATCTGGGCGATCCCGCCGGCATTGTCGGCGATGGGGCCATAGGCGTCCATCGCCAGGTTGATACCCATGATGGAGAGCATGCCCAGTCCGGAGAGGGCGATGCCGTAGAGCCCGGCGAAGTGATGGGCGATGATCATGCCCAGGCCCAGCAGGATCATGGACAGCACGGTGCTCTCCAGGCCCACGGCCAGGCCAGCGATGATGTTGGTGGCCGCCCCCGTCTCACTGGATTCGACGATGAAACGAACCGGCTTCTTGTAGGTGTAATATTCGGTGTTCAGACCGATGAGGAGCCCCACCACCAGGCCGGACGCTGTGGCGTAAAAGGCCCCCAGGTGCCCCAGATAGAAGCGGGAGAGGAGCAGAATACCGAGCAGCGACAGCGCGCCGCTGGTCAACATCCCCACTTTCAGGACGGCCTCCGGCCGGATCATGCTCTTCTGGGAAAGCATCTTGACGATCAGGATGCCCAGCGCCGAGGCCACGATGCCGGCCGCCACCAGCAATAGAGGGAAGATGACGCTCTTCTCACCCAGATATAGGCCACCGATGCTCTGAGCCGCGGCCCCGATGAGCAGAGAGGAGATGATGGTATCGGTGTAGGACTGGTTCAGGTCGGATCCCAATCCGGCCACGTCGCCCACGTTATCCCCCACCTGGTCGGCGATCACAGCGGCGTTGCGCGGGTCATCCTCGGGGATACCCACCTCTACCTTGCCCACCAGATCGGCCCCGATGTCGGCGGCTTTGGTGAAGATACCTCCCCCGATGCGGACGAAGATGGCCACAAAGCTGGCCGCCATCGAGTAGCCGGTGATGACCGCCAGGGGTTCAGGGGTGAAGGGCAGGAGGTCGAAGAGCAAGTAGACTCCTGAGATGCCCAGGGCGCCCAGGCCGACCACGGCCATGCCCATCACCGCCCCGCCGGAGAAGGCCACGCTCATGGCACTGCTAAGACCGTTTCTAGCGGCGAAAGTGACGCGGCCGTTGGTCCGGGTGGCGATGCTCATGCCGATAAAGCCAGAGAGGGTCGAACAAACCATCCCTATGATAAAGGCAAACATGACGTAGGGGCTCAGGACGAGGGCCAGAAAGAGGGCAAAGGGCAGGGCTATCAGCCCCATCACGCGATATTCCCTCCGCATGAAGGTCGTTGCACCGACCTGGATGGCGCGGGAGATGCTGGTGATTTCTCGCGGGCCGGGGTCGTTTTTCAAAGTGCTATAGGCCAGATAGAGGCTGAAGGCCAGCGCTAAGAGGCCGGTGATGAAGACGATAAACAGTGGGATGTTGTCCATTGTTAATGTAAAGGCTCCTCGTTGATATTATCACGACGAGCACTATCATAACATACTTCTCGCAAAAGGGCAAACTTCATATCGTGGCGAGCACACCTTCACTGGCAAAAAGAAAAACTATCCTCAAAACGAAGTCTCCCCCCCAGGATTGGGGGGTTAGGGGGGCGGCTGAACAGTTACGATGTTTTGTCTTGGTGCAAATAGCAGAAAAGTGACTCCTGGCGAAAGATGTGGTATAATAGAACTATCAGCAAGGAGAGGGATTCAACTTTGCGTGTTCACTCAACCGGCGATATAAACGAAAGTGATTGGAACTCCTTCGTGGCCGCATCCCCCAGGGGCCACATCCTGCAATCGAGCTCGTGGGGCCATCTGAAGGAGAGATTCGGCTGGCAGGTCGCTCGCCTGGCCATCGAGGATCGAGGCCAATGGTTAGCCGGCGCCCAGGTGCTCTTCCGCTCCTTGGGGCCCCAGACCATCGCCTATGTGCCCAAAGGGCCCGTGGCGGACCTGGCCGATGCAGAGGTGGCCCGGACTCTGCTGGAGGCCCTGCACCACCTTTGCCACCTGCGCCGCGCCATCCTCCTCAAGATCGAGCCCGACCTGGCCGAAGACCCCGCACTGGCCCAACGACTCACCGAACTAGGCTTTCGCCCCAGCCCGCAGACCATCCAGCCTCAATGCACCATCCTGGTGGATCTGATACCTGACCCTGAGGATATTCTGGCCCGCATGAAGTCCAAAACCCGCTACAACATCCGGCTGGCATCTCGCAAAGGGGTGACGGTGCGTGAGGGCACGGCTGAGGATCTGCCTGGCTTCTACCGCTTGATGCAGATCACGAGCGAGCGCGATGGCTTCGCAACCCACAGCGATTCATACTACGAGAGCGCTTACCAGCTTTTCGTACCCCAGGGCCTCGCCAAGCTCTTCCTGGCGATTTTTGAAGACCAGGTCCTGGGTGGGATAATGGCTTTTGCCTTCGGCCAAAGGGCCTGGTACATGTACGGCGTCTCGTCCGACGAGCACCGCAACCTCATGCCCAACTACCTCCTGCAGTGGGAGGCCATCTTATGGGCCAGGGAACGCGGCTGCCTGACCTACGATCTATGGGGCATCCCCGATGAAGAAGAGGCTGTACTGGAGAGAGAGTTCCTGAAGCGAAGCGATGGCCTGTGGGGAGTCTATCGCTTCAAACGGGGCTTTGGTGGCCAGGTGGTGCACTACCTGGGCGCTTATGACTACGTTTATTCACCCTTATTTTACTGGCTCTACAACAGGTTAGTAGCTTGGCGAGCCAGACCAGGATCAGTGGATCCAAGATCGCTCTGAGGGAATTGCCCAATCCCCGCTTTGGGCCTGGATTTGACAATCCAGGCCGAGCAAAATTGGATCTACTCAGGATGACGGCAAAGTGCGAGTAACTGAGGCAACGGAACGCGACTTTTGGAACGAAGCCCTTCTCAAGCTGCCTTACAGTCATGTATTGCAATCCTACGAGTGGGGGCAGTTCAAAGCCAAGTACGGATGGACGCCCCTACGCCTCCTCTTTTTTGAGGAGGAGGATGGAGTGGTACGGGCCGCCGCCTCCGTCCTGCGGCGCAGGTTCCTCCATCTCCCTCTCTGCATAATGTACGTGCCCAAAGGCCCAGCTCTTGACTACAGTGATGACGAGTTGCTGAAGCGCGTCTTGTCCACCTTGCAGGACGTGGCCAGGCGCCATCACGCTATCTTCATCAAGGTTGACCCCGACGTCTGCCTGGAAGACTCCAACCTCCCTGCTGCCCAGGTCATCACCACCCTGGAGAGCCACGGCTGGCAGCTCTCCTCCGAACAGATCCAATTCCGCAACACTATTCTCATTGACCTGACGCGGGAAGAGGACGAGCTGCTGAAAGCCATGAAGTCCAAGACTCGTTACAACGTCCGCCTGGCCGGGCGGCGAGGGGTCGAGGTACGCTTAGGGGCGCTGGCCGATCTGCCCCTCTTTTACGAGATGTACGTCGAGACCAGCACCCGGGATGAGTTCATAACCCGTCCCTCTGTCTACTACCGCGATGCCTGGAAAGCTTTCATCGAGGCCAACCTGGCTCAACTTTTCATCGCCGAGTACGAGGATCAGCCCCTGGCCGGCCTCATCCTCTTCCGCTTCGGAAACAAAGTATGGTACATGTACGGCGCTTCGCGAGGCCTGCACCGCAACCTGATGCCCAATCACCTCCTGCAGTGGGAGGCCATGCGCTGGGCCAAGGCCCAGGGCTGCACAGTGTATGACTTATGGGGGGCGCCTGACGTCCTGGACGAATCAGATCCCTTATGGGGGGTTTACAGGTTCAAAGAGGGTTTTGGAGGCCAATTCGTGCGCTATATTGGAGCCTATGATTACCCCGTTTCGCGCTTGCTATACCAGTTTTATACAGTGACTGTGCCCCACTATCTGGAAATGCTACGCAAAAGGAATAGAAAAACGAAGAAGGTAGACAGAACAGAGTAATCAGTGACGAATTTCGCCCATTTTGCAAACAGGCCGTATCTAAACGAGCAAATTTACGTTATAATAAATAGAGAACAATTCTTCGGATGGTAATGAATACCAACCAATCAGGCTGCTCTTCACGCAGAATTCATGCCACTTTCACCAGGTCTTCACAAATTATTTCGATCAAGAATGATATAATTTGATTGAGTTCAGCGTATCCTCGCCGTTTTATTCGGAATCTATGGATAGTAATACAACGAGGCTTTGGAGCAATTTCTGGACCTACAGGCTCGAAGGCCCGTCCCCGGGCCGTGTCTGGACGGAGGGCGCACTATAGACGGCCCGGGGACGGGCCTCATAGCACATGTATGAAAAAACGGGGGCAAAGATGTTCGGTCATTTCGATGTATTAAGTGCAAATTTGAGCAGCGCCTGGGCAGATTGGCTAGCCCAAGTAAAGAAGTCTAAAGTGAGCAGGCAAACTCTGCTTTGCCTGCTGTGTGTTTTCCTGGGCATCGGCATAGTAACCATGCTCTGGACAACAAGCCCACCCCCCAAGCCGGCGCTGGCGCAACCTGGCGATGAGGGTGATGGCTATGCCGAAGCACAACTTGGGCCTGGCAAGAGAGTCCAATTGCCGGCCATTAACAACGAGAACGGGTGGGAGACCTGGGTGCAGGTGCAAAATGTGGGAACGACAGACAGCGGGGTGGTCGTGTTCTTCTGGGGCGATTACTCAAACGAGTGCCCCACCAACGACCCAGGGCCGATAAACACGGTCTGCATGAGGGTGCCAGAGAATGCCGTTTGGACTCTAAAGGCCACCATTCCCACCCAGGCCAGGTCAGCCATCGCCTACTCGGTAGCTACCCCTATCTTCAACAATGCCTGTGAGGATGCTGGCGATGCGGTAGGCGACACTAGTGCGTGGATGGCATGGGAGGACACTTACGGAGGCACTGGTGAACCTTTAGCAGTGATGGTCCAACGCAAGGGCAGCAATGACTTCGACACTGTTGTTTCCAGTGCTTACCCTGGCCTCACCGAGTCTATGCATGGGGAAGGGCCTCCCTATCAATATTTCACTCCCTATGCCATGAGGCGATATCATGACTTGTACACAGAGATGGTTATCCAAAACAGCGGTGACCAATGTACCTCCGTATCCATCTACTACAGGGAGCAAGGACCCCACTCCTTCGAGCGAATACAGCGCATCGAGCAGTTGGCGCCTGGAGAATCCGTTCGGCTAAGGGTCCCTGACGAGATAAAATGCGAATGGCTGGGATCAGCGTATATTCAGGCTAACCAGCCGCTGGGTATTATCGTAGACCAGATCAGCTTCTCCAAATACTGCCTGGATTCAAAAGATCGAGGCACCTTGTTGACTTATTGGGCCCAGCCCTACAAGCCTGCTGGTGATACGCTCCTCTACGCAGGTCTCCTGTTCAGAATGTGGAGTGGCTGGCAAACCGGCATCCAGGTGCAAAACCTGACCCAGGAATCTCTGCCCACCTTCGTCACGGTGGATTTCATGGACAACAGCGGAGGTCAGATTATATTCCTCGGTGATTGGGTCAGCCCCAACGGTGCGACCACCTTCTACCTGCCTGCCATCAGCGATCTGGGCCCTGAGTATATAGGAGCGGCTGACATCCAAGCCCATAAACAGGTGGACTACCCCAGCGGGAGAGAGACCGACGGCCAACCCATCTTCGCCGTGGTGGACGTGAAGAAGGTTTTGGTCTACTCCGATACCTTTGACAGATGGCAGCCTGCCCAGCCGGGTGAGGCGCAGGGAGGAGCCTATAATGCCGAGCCGCTAAGAGCCGGGCCAGGATGGGGATACATTGCCCTTCCGTCAATAAGCAAATCGGATGAGGTGACCTCGGCTATTGCCATCCGCAACAACTCCAACTGTAACAGAATCCGGCTCAGCATAAACATCTACGACGCTACTGGAGCCAAGCACACCATTATTAGCAGCCTGTGGCTAGAGCCTAAACATTCGCGGCTAGTAGACCTGGCCAACATCGGCAGCGTGGTTTCTGGTTTCATCGGTGCAGGGGTAGTAGAAGTCACCGGCGTGGCGCAGTTGTGTGATACCGATGGGGATGGCCACGCAAATCCAGAGCCAGTCAGGCCTTCAGTTACAGTGTTGAACAGGGGCCATCCATCCGGCGACATCACCACCGTCTACGATGGCATTCCCTTCAAGGAGTGGGATTTCGTCTGCCGAGGCGACATCATGGGCACAGTGCACTCCATAGACCCAGGCCACACAGCAGCCCTAGTCGCTGCGAAGCCCATCGAGGGCGTGACGGTCACATCGGACGATGGGACCGAGTCCTCCACCGGCTCCACCGGCGGCTACGCGCTGGAAGGCGTGAAGTACATGACCCGGACGGTGACCTTCGGAAAGCAGGGCTTCTTGACCTGGACAGCTCCGTCCTTCTTCCTGAACTGCGGCAAGGATAAGATGCTGAACGCCAGCCTGCTCTGTCTGGGCGACGTCAGCTTCAAGGTCGTGGCATCTATCGCTACCGATGAGAACACTTCCAGCATCGCGGGCGCCACGGTAGAGTACAACAAGCCGCTCGCCCCCCAGGCTGCCCATTACGGAAACTACTACCACACCATCGGTGCCACTGTCGCCAGCGGCGTGTCAAACTTGACCGTGCCCATCCTCAATGCGACCGGCACTTTCACCGTGAGCGCACCGGGCATCGCCGAGACCGGCGTCTTCACCTGGGCGCAGATGGTAAATACGCCTACAGTTACAGGGACTAACAGCATATTCGGTGGCGACGCTCTGAACTCCCGCATCTACAGCGATACCACACGAAGTGATACCGGCATGTGGTATGGCTTTGATGACGGTAGCTGCGCCAACATCGGCTCATCTAGCCGCAGGCTCAACAACCAGGATGTGGAGTTGATGCTCTGCGGGTATGGCACGGTTGCCGGCAAGGTGGAGGTTGGCGGGCTACCTGTTCCGGACCAACTGGTCGAGGTGATCATGAATGGCGTGGTGGTCGGTTCGGCCACCACGGGCCCGAACGGCACCTACATCATCGGCGGCATCCCCACCAGGTGCTTCTCTACTACCGGTTGCGCAGACTTCTCCGTCCGGGGCATGGGCTGGACCGAGAATGACAAGTGGGAAGGTTGCGGCGACTTTGAGGTGGTGAACTTCACGTTCTAAGCCAGCGCGCCGTGAGGCAAGTTACTAGACCCCAAGAGCCACCAGGGTTCCCCCTGGTGGCTCTTTTATGCTTCCAACTTCCAATATCCAACTTCCAACTTCCAGACTATTTCGCCACGATGTTCACCAGCCGCCCCGGCACGTAGATGACCTTCTTGATCTCCAGGCCCTCCAGGTGGCGCTGAGCGCCATCGCTGGCCAGGGCCAACTCCTTGGCCACCTCCTCTCCGATGTCCACTGATACCTCCAGCCGGTCCCGCAGCTTGCCATTGATCTGCACCACCAAAGTGATGACCTCTTCGGCGGCCAATTCCTCGCTCCACATCGGCCAGCTCTGCTGGTGCACGCTGTAGGGCCGACCGATGCGCGCCCACAGCTCTTCGGCCAGGTGGGGACAGCAGGGTGCCAGCATCAGCACCAGGCTCTCGACCGCTTCCTCCCACGCCTCGGCGCCGCAGACTGGCGTCTCCTGGGCCTTCATCAGCGCGTTGGTCAGTTCCATCAGGCGAGCGATGATGGTGTTAAAGGCAAAGTCCTCCATGTCCTGCGTCACCGCGCGTATGGTCTGGTGCGTCTTTCGCCGTAGCGCTCGGATGTCGTCCGCGCTTCCCCCCTCTTTCCCTTCTATGGGAGGGGAGGAGCCCAGCACACAGTTCCACACCCGGTTCAGCCAGCGCACTACCCCTTCGATGCCCTGAGGATCCCACGGCCCGCCCTGCTCCCAACGCCAACCGAACATCAGGTAGGCTCGCACGGTGTCGGCGCCGTACCGCTGTATCAGGTCATCGGGCAGGACGACGTTGCCCCGCGATTTGCTCATGCGCGCCCCATCGAGGCCCAGTATGATGCCCTGGTTGCGCAGGGCCAGCATCGGTTCGTCGAAATCCACCAGCCCAATGTCGCGCATGACTTTGGTGAAGAAGCGCGTGTACAGCAAGTGCATCACGGCGTGCTCCGGCCCACCGGTGTACATGTCCACCGGCAGCCAGTAGCGGCCCGCCTCGGGATCCCAGGGGCAATCGTCTCGATGCAGCGGCTCGCCCTCCTTCTTGTGGTAGGGAGTCACGTAGGCGTAGTGATACCACGATGAGCACAGGAAGGTGTCCATGGTGTCGGTCTCGCGCTCGGCGGGGCCGCCGCACTTTGGGCAGGTGGTGTGCCGGAAGCCTTCGTGGAAATTGAGGGGCGATTCGCCTGTGGGCAGGAACTCGGCGTCCTCAGGCAGCAGCACCGGCAAGTCCTCGTAGGGCACCGGAACTATCCCGCACTCGTCGCAGTAGACGATGGGGATAGGCGCGCCCCAGTACCGCTGGCGACTGATCAGCCAGTCGCGCAGCCGGTAGTTGACGGCGAACTCGCCAACGCCACGCTCCTCCAGCCACTCTGTCACTTTCTGCACCGCCACGTCCGCCGGCGTGCCGCTGAAGGGGCCGGAGTTGATCATCGTGCCATACCCGGTGTAGGCCTCAGTCAGCGATTGGCCGTTCCAGCCTGGCGGTTCGATGACCACCGGGATGGGCAAGCCATACTTCTGGGCGAACTCGAAGTCCCGCTCGTCGTGGCCTGGGACGGCCATGATCGCTCCCGTCCCGTAGGTCATCATCACGTAATCGGCGATGTAGATGGGGATGCGCTCGTCGTTGACCGGATTGACGGCGTAGGCGCCGATGAAGACGCCCGTCTTCTCCCGCTCGGTGCTCAGCCGCTCGATCTCGCTCTGGCGGGCGGCCTGGAACTGGTAGGCCTCCACCTCCTCCTGGTATTCCGGCGTGGTTAGCTTGTCCACCAGCGGATGCTCCGGGGCCAGCACCATGAAGGTAGCGCCCCACAGAGTGTCGGGCCGGGTGGTGAAGACCGTTATGTCATCTCCCTGCTCCGACACGAAGGTCGCGTTCGCTCCCTCGCTGCGGCCAATCCAGTTCTTCTGCATGGTGCAGATTCGTTCCGGCCAGTCTATCTTGGAGTGATCCAGGAGCTCGTCGGCATAGTCGGTGATGCGCAGGAACCACTGCTCCAGGTTCTTCTTGATGACCGGCGTGCCGCAGCGCTCGCAATGCCGATCCTCCCCCCACACCTGCTCCCGGGCCAGAGTGGTGTTGCACTGGGGGCACCAGTCCACCGGGGACATCTTCTTGTAGGCCAGGCCGGCCTCGTAGAATTTGAGGAAGAACCACTCCGTCCATTTGTAGTAGTCGGGCAGGCAAGAGGCCGCCTCCCGATCCCAGGCCCACATAGCTCCCATCGTGCGGAGCTGGCGGCGCATGACTTCGATGCTATCCCACGCCCACTTAAAGGGATGGATGCCGTGCTGGATGGCCGCATTCTCGGCCGGCAGCCCGAAGGCGTCGAAGCCGATGGGATAGAAGACGTTGTAGCCTTTCATGCGAATGTAGCGCGCGCGGGCGTCTGAGGGCGCCATCACGTACCAGTGGCCGATGTGCAAGTAGTTGGCCGACGGATAGGGCAGCATGGTCAGGAGGTAATACTTGGGCCGGGTCGGATCCTCCACCGTCCGGTAAAGCCCATCGTCCTCCCATCGTTGCTGCCACTTGGATTCGATCTGTTGGGGGATGTATTTGTCAGTCATTGGTTTGCTCCTCTCTTGTTGAATTTGCTCTCCTTGCCTGATGATGATATAATCAATCTCGGATGGTAAAGCCTTACTTCGATGATCGTAGGAGGTAAAGAAATGCTAAAGACTATCAAAGCAGTTTATGAGAATGGCCTGTTCCACCCGCTCGAATCCATCTCACTGCCGGATCGAACTGAAGTGAAACTAATTTTCTTATTACTGGAGGACGACCTCTCTTCCCTGGCTCTAGCCAAGCTGGCAGAGGACAGCCCCTCTTTCGCTTTCCTTGCCGACCCACGGGAGGATATCTACACCTTGGAAGATGGGGAGCCGGTGTGATGAGATTCTCCACCATCTTGCACCGGGGCGACATCGTCCTCGTCCCATTCCCATTTACGGACCTGACGGGGCAAAAAGTGCGCCCTGCGGTAATTGTTTCCCCCGACCCCATAGGGAAGGATATAATCCTCGCCTTCATAACTTCTGTTGTCCCTTCACCTCTGCTCTCTACAGATTTCCTCCTTGAGAAATCCCACCCAGAGTTCCATTTGACCGGCTTGAGGCCTGCATCCGTTTTCAGGATGGCCAAATTGGGTACTCTTCATCGCTCTTTAATCTTACGGCGTTTGGGAAAGGTGGGACCTCAAATTCAGCAAGATTTAGACCAGCGTCTTGAAAAAGCCATAGGATTGCAACGCACTCGAATCCGCCGCTAACAAAAGCCCCCTTCGCCTCAGGGACGAAGGGGGCTTCTCCGTGGTACCACCCTGCTTGATGGTCTTAGTGGAGCTGAGGGGACTCGAACCCCTGACCTTCTCAATGCCATTGAGACGCGCTCCCAACTGCGCTACAGCCCCACGCTATCCATCCGCTCTCTGGCGAGGTAACGATCGCCACTCGGCAACGACTACTTCTGCGTTTCACCGTTGCAGCTCCCAGGCGAGTTCGGCCTCTCCGCGCTCCCCATCGGCGCCTTGCCGGGCTCCCACCTTTACCCGGCTTTCTGTGGGGATGGCTTACTACTCCTGTTCACAGCCTTTGAGATTTTTCGCTTGTCTCCTCATTGAGTGCGCTTTGAGTTCCCGCTTCCAAGAGATTGTTTTCTTGTAGACTGAAGCCGTGCGCGTGGGCGTTCCTGCGATCTTCTTCTCTTTGGTATTAGCATCCGCACAGACGCGATGCCCGGCAGCGAGATGATAAGAATCACGACGCCAAGAAAGCAAAGAGTCACTTTGCCAACATTACTTGCTCTCTGGCCAAAGAAGACGACGGCTGCTATGGTTGTCAGGACAGAACCCAATGAACCCAGAAAGTCCAGCAAGGCAGTCTCTTTTCGTTCCATCAAAGCGCCTCCCATAACAGGATCAGTAGCGGGACGATGATGATTCGGACTACTTCTTCCACGAGCAGCGCTCCATGGTAATCGTCTCTGCCTTAATTATACCATAGATCTGCAATCTCGTCTAATTTGATTCCTCGCTGCCGACGTGCCCTGAGCCGACGACGCGGCGTTAAGATGAGCTCGCTTCGGGGGGCAGCCCTGAGACTGTGGCTCAGTGATTGAGATAGCGCGGCAGCAGGATTTGACAATCGCTGCATGATATGCTATACTCAGTATAGCATACTGGGTATGTATCTATAGGACACATTTTATGCTCAAATATCACCTGCTGAGCCTTCTGGCCCAGCAACCACGACACGGCTATGAACTGAAGACGACCTTCGAGGAGATCATGGGTGGCACCTGGAAGGTCAACATCGGCCAGGTCTACTCCACCCTGGGTCGGCTGGAGCGGGACGGACTGGTGGAGAGCGAGCTGCTTCATCAGGAGGTGCGCCTCGACAAAAGGGTTTACGCCCTGACAGAGAAGGGCCGACAGGAGACGATCAACTGGGTTCTTGAACCGGCGAAGGTCCAGCCTCTCAAGGACGAGTTCCTGCACAAGCTTCTCGTGCACCAACGGATGGGCCTTGGCGAGCTTCGGGCCTTTATCTGGAAGCAGCGCAAGGAGTATCTCCAGGTGCTCAAGGATTTGAGTGACCTCGACGCCGACCTCACTCTCGACCCCCTCACGACCCTGGTGGTGAAGAAGGCGCTTCGCTACGCCGAGGCGGACCTGAAGTGGCTGGATGACTGCGAGGAGGTGTATTCAGAATGAGTAACTTGATCGAGACCACAGAGCTGGCCAAGACCTATCACAGCGATGGGGCCGCCGTTCACGCCTTACGGGGTGTGGATCTGGCGGTGGAGCAGGGGGAGTTCGTGGCCGTGATGGGGCCCTCGGGCTGCGGCAAGTCCACCCTGCTCCATCTCCTGGGCGGTCTGGACCGGCCTACGGCGGGGCAGGTGCGCCTCGACGGCACCCTGCTCAACGACCTGAGCGAGTCGCAGTTGGCCGTGCTCCGCCGCACCCACGTGGGCTTCATCTTCCAGTTCTACAACCTCATCGGCAACCTGAGCGTAGCCGATAACGTGGAATTGCCGGGGCTGGTCGCCGGCCACTCACTCAGGGAAGTGGCCCGGCGGCGCGAGGAGTTGCTCGAGGCCCTGGGCATCGCCGACAAGGCTGGCCAGATGCCGGCACGGCTCTCGGGCGGCGAACAGCAGCGTGCCGCCATCGCCCGCGCTCTGATCAACGAGCCGGCCGTGCTCCTGGCCGACGAGCCCACAGGCAACCTGGATACCCGCAGCGGGGCCGAGGTGCTGAAGCTCTTCCGCCGCTTCAATGAACGGGGGCAGACCATCGTCCTGGTGACTCACGACCCCAGGGTGGCCAGTTCTGCGGACCGCGTCCTTTTCCTGCACGATGGCCGGATCGTGGACCAGACGCGCCTCGTCGCAGGGCAGGAGATGGCGGCAGTGCTGGCGAAGCTGGTAGAGATGGAGATGTAGGAGGTCACAATGCGAGCTATCTTTCGTCAAGCCAAGGCCGATATCTTCAGTCGGCGTTTGCAGTCGAGCCTGATCCTGCTGACGATCATCGCGGCCACAACCCTGTTGACCCTGGCGCTGACCACCCTGCGCAGCGCCAGTGGCCCCTTCGACCGCACTTTCCGCGCCCTCAACGGGGCCCATCTCTGGCTCCACTTTGACCTGGAGGAGGTGGATGAGGCCAGTCTGGCCCAGGTACGCCGGCTGCCCCTGGTGGCGGAGAGCACCGAACTGTGCCACCAGGCCTGGGCCCGGGCTGTGTTGGGGGAGGAGAAGACCGGCATCTTCCTCCACACGATGCCCCCTCAACCGCCGGCGGTAAGCTCCCTGCTCATCACGGCGGGACGCTATCTCCAGGCCGGCGACAGCACGGGCGCGGTGGTGGATAAGAACCTGGCCGAGCATTTCGGTGTCCGGACCGGCGACACCATCCAAGTGATCACCCCGCAGGGCAAGAAGGGGTTGACGGTGGTGGGCCTGGCCGTGGACGTCTCCTGGGGCCCCTACCCCAGTTGGCAGCCGGGCCAGGTGCACGTGCTGGAGGAGACCCTGGCCGACCTGGTCCCCGACCGAAGCGAATGGACGACGAGGCTTGGGTTGCGCCTGAAGGATCCTGAGAAGATACACGAGGCCCTGCAGGCAGTCGAAGCCCTCCTTCCTGCTAAAGCTGTACTGGATCACATCGACTGGCACTTCATTCGGCAGGCGGTCCAGTTCATGACCCAGATTTTCACCATCCTCATCCTGACCTTCGGCCTCTTCGCCCTGCTGGCGGCGGGCTTTATCATCGCCAACACCATCAGCGGGGCGGTGCTGGCTCAATTCCGCCAGATCGGCATCCTCAAGGCGCTGGGCTTCACCCGGGTGCAGGTGTTGCTCCTTTTCCTGGCAGAAAATCTACTGCTGGGCCTGGTCGGTGCGGTGGCCGGTCTGCTGCTGGGTCTGATCCTCTCCCCCCTGGCGCTACAGCCCATCGCCCGGGCCTTCAATGCCTCGCCCAGCCCCCAGCTTGACTTGGTATTAGCGGGAGTGCCTCTGGTTACGGCGCTGCTCATCACTCTCTTCAGCCTCTGGCCGGCGTGGCAGGGGAGCGGGGTCAACACCGTTCAGGCCATCCGCTTCGGCTTCGATCTCCCCCGCCAAAAGCCTTCCCGCCTGGCCCGTATTGCTGCGGCTTTGCGCCTGCCCCTGGTGGTCGTCCTGGGGGCTAAGGACGCTTTCGCCAGACCGGTACGGGCTGCCCTGACGGTTTTCAGCCTGGCCCTGGGGGTGATCGCCGTCACCTTCGCCCTAGGTCTCAACGCCACCATTGACGCCTTCGTCAACGACCCGTCTCTGCGGGGCATTCACTACGATGTGAGCGTCCACCGCGAGTTCCTCTCAGACGCTGAGGCCCGTCGCCTTATCGAAGAGCGGCCAGAGGTAGAATCCTACTTCAGGGGAGGCTCCTGGCCCAGCCTCAAGGTGGCCGGCACCGATCTCACTTTCCTGGCCTGGCCCCTGGATGGCGACCTCCATCGCTTCGACGCCGTGAAACAGGAGGGTCGCTGGTTCCAAGCGGAGGATGAGATGATGGCGGGCCTTGGCCTGTTGGAGTGGTTGGGGCTGCAGGTGGGGGATAACCTGTCGGTGGTTATCCACGACAAGCCGGCCGTTTTTCAGATCGTGGGCAGCTACCGGGAGATGAACAACCAGGGGCGGATGGGGTTGATCAGCCTGGACACCCTGCGTCGGTACAATCCAGATGCTGAGGTGTTGGTCTATTTCCTGGAACTGCGGGAGGGGGCCGATCCGCAGGCGGTGAAAGAGGCGCTAGAGATGGCATCCGACGATGGGTTGGGTGTGGAAATTGTTGATCAAGAGCCGCCGTCAGAGGTGCAGCAGCTCCAACTCACGATGCTCGGCCTCACGGCCGTGCTGGCCCTCATCGCCCTGGTCAGCGTCTTCAACGCCGCCGTCATGGGGGTGCGGGAGCGGTTCCGCGACTTCGGCACCCTGAAGACGGTGGGCCTGACCCCAGCTCAGGTGATGGTCACGATCCTGGCCGGGACATCAGCCCTGGCGGTGCTGGCGGCCCTCATCGGCATCCCCGCCGGCATCGCCTTCACCCAGATATTGCTCAACGCCATAGCCCGTTCCGTCGGCTTCGGCAGCATCCCGACCTCGATCAACTGGGCCTGGCTGGCCCTGGTGGTACCCGGGGTCGTGGGGATTGCCCTGCTGGGCAGCTTCCTCCCCAGCCGCTGGGCTGCTCAGGTCAGCATAGCGGAGGTCCTACGGTATGAGTAAAGAAAGATTGTCCTTCTACCTCAAGTACGCCCTGCGCTCCCTACGGCGCGACGGGCGGCGCTCCCTCTTCGCCGCCTTCTGCGTGGCTGTGGGCGTGGGCGCGGTGGTGGCCATGCAGAGCCTGGGCCTGGTGGTCACCGATACCATTGAGCGAGAACGTGAAGGCCATCGTCGGGGGGGACATCGTGCTGACGCCGCGCCTGGAGCCCTACGACGAAGAGATGCTGGCGGCCTTCGCCCGCCTGAAGGATGAGGGGAAAATCGAGGACTACACCGTCACCATTGAGGCGGACAACGACGAGATCAAGAAGCGAGAGGCGGACTACAGCCAGATGTACATCCCTAGCCGCTGGTTCGTTGACCCCCAGACCTATCCCCTCTACGGCCAGCTCAAGGCCAGCCGCCCGAAAGGTGTCCCCCTCAATCGGTTGCTGGTCGAGCCCTACGACGTCCTCGTCAGTGACAACGTTTACGACGTCCTGGATCTGGCGCTGGGCGATGAGGTCGTCTTCTTCACCAGCCGCGTGACGCAGCCCTTCACGGTGAAGGGCGTCGTCCCGGCCTACGCCATTGGGGACTTGGATGCGCGGTTGTCCGGCTTCGTCCCAACATGCGCGGAAATAAAGGAGTCTAAACCGTCTTCATAACGTCTCGCCGATGTCATGAACCCCTCATTGTGAGTACCTGTGATTTCGAGGAATTCCTTTGGCTCATTTGCTGTTTCGAATAGCCGACGCCCGTGACTGAAGGGTATGATTTCGTCGTCGCGGCTATGCACGATCAGAACCGGACAATTCACCTGACGAAGATAATCCATGGCATTGTAGTCAAAACGCGATAACAACCTCACCGGAAGATAGGGATACAGCTCGGCGCCGATATCCCGAACAGAGGTGAATGTAGACTCTATGATAAGCGCTTTCGGCGTGTGGTCTCGTGCCAGCCATGCGGCAATAGCACCGCCGAGAGATCTACCGAAAATGATGATCTCGGTCGGGTCAACTTGTTGTTTCTGAACAAGGTAGCGCCACGCTGCCTCTGCGTCGAGATACGTACCCTGCTCGGTAGGTTTCCCCTCGCTTTGGCCATAGCCGCGGTAATCAAAAACGAACGTGCTTAGCCCAAGACGATGGAACACCTGAACGGACTCCAAGCGATGCGATATGTTGCCTGCATTACCGTGGCAAAACAAAACCACACCTCTAGACCTCTCAGCGGGGACAAACCAACCGGAGAGTCTTACTCCATCCGCAGCTTCAAAATAAATGGTTTCGTATGAAAGCCCTATTTCAGCAGGAGTCACGGCGATCTCGCGCTCGGGAAAATAGATAAAATGGGATTGAAAGACCATGAGGATCGTCACAAGACCGATATACGAGCCAACAAAAACAGGAATAACTGACCAGAACATATGCCACACTCTCTGTCCCACTATGTTCAACCCATCATCTCCTTATCTAAGTCGCGAAACTTCACAGAACGTTCCCGGGCTTTGCGAAGTGCGAAGCATTTGGATAGACGACTTGAGATCAAGGCAAAGTGGTCTAAGCCAACTGGATAAGACCACCTATACCGCCAAGAATCCCCCATCAACTGGTATCGCCGCGCCGTGCACATAGCTGGAAACATCACTGGCCAGAACCAGGGCCATACACGCCACTTCATCTGGCTGCCCCAGCCGGCCTATGGGCAACCGCCACTTGAATTCGATGCCCGTCCTTATGAGACCAAAGTCGAAGCTAAATATCCCCTTGACAGCCTTCCTCTTTGTCCCACGGGTGATTATCCCCCCAGGCACTATGGCGTTTATTCTGAACCCGTGCTTGCCGTGTTCCTTGGCCAGGGATCTCGTCAAGGCAATGACCCCAGCCTTGCTCACGCTGTAGTGAGCTAAGTCTTCTTTGAATGACACGACAGCCTCGATTGATCCCACGTTAACAATCACGCCTCCTAGTTTCAACCGCCTGCTGATCATTTTCTGGCACATCCAGTAGACCGAATCCAGGTTTACCTCGATCACCTTCTTCTCTACTTTCCGCTAAATTGATGTAGGAAGTTCCGTAACGTCAAAGGGACATTGCGCTATATGCTGTGGGTACGCACTCGCAAACCCCTATATGTAGTGGTAACACCCAGAGAGACCAATCATTACCCAAAGTTGATACTCGGCAAGCCTCCTACTACAAAGGGCTTATCTTACCCGAAACCACTGCATATAGTGTCAATTTCACGCAATACCACTACATATAGTAAAAGCCAAATTTACCTACTTTCCAAGTTAGCGGAAACTAAAGTTCTTGTAAAAGGCTTCGTCAACGTCCAAGAATTCCTTGAAGGGATAGATACCAGCATTGTTTACCAGTATGTCCGGCCCACCCCCGCCCAACTTCTCCCATAGCTCGTCTCTCTCTTCTTTCTTCGATATGTCCGTCTGATGAACATTGATCTCTGCCCCGAAGCTCGCTAACTCCTCTTTCGTGGCTGCCAGCCTCTCGGTGTCAATATCCACCAGCTCCAGGTCTGCGCCCGCTTCTGCGAATCTGTAGGCGATGGCCTTGCCAATGCCAGCCGCCGCGCCGGTGATCAAAGCTCGTTTGCCACCTAGAGATATCAGTTCGGATAACGCTCTCAAAGTTGCCATTACTCTCCTATGATCTTGACCAGGGCGCGCTTCCTACGACGTCCATCGAACTCCCCGTAGAATATCTGCTCCCACGGGCCGAAGTCCAGGCGACCAGCGGTGATCGCCACGACCACCTCGCGGCCCATGATCTGTCTCTTCAGATGAGCGTCGCCGTTGTCCTCGCCGGTGCGGTTGTGGCGATAGCGGCTGATAGGCTCGTGGGGAGCCAGCTCCTCCAGCCAATCGTCGTAGTCCTGATGGAGGCCGCGTTCATCATCGTTGATGAAGACCGAGGCGGTTATGTGCATGGCGTTTACCAGCACCAACCCTTCCTTGATGCCGCTTTCGCGCAAACACTCTTCAACCTGGCGTGTGATGTTGATAAAGGCCCGGCGCCCAGGAACGTTGAACCACAGTTCTTTTCGATAGCTCTTCATAAAAGTTATGTCCTCCTTTTTCTTATCACAGCCCCGACATCCCAAGCCACAATTGGTAGACCCCGAAACACGCCAGGGCGACAACTGACATCGCGAGCATGGCGCGGTTCACCTTCGGCCCAAGGTGTCTGGCTGTACCGAAAAGTATGATGATGCCTGCCAAACTGACAGTTAAGGCAGCGTAAAAGCCGGCCAGAAAACCGATCCCGTTGGTTGGGGCTTCGCGCCAACCTGCCAGCAAGATGGGGCCGGTGACCAGGCTCCAGTAGATGTACGGGCCGGGACTCAACACGTTCATCATCGCCGCTCTAAACACGCTCTGCCGCCGGGATGGGATCGCCACCGCGCCCGCTGGGTCAAAGTTGCGCCACCCAATGAAGGCGTTCACTGCCAGGTAGAGGATAAAAAGCCCACTGGCGACGTACAAGAACCGCTGCATCCATTCTGGCACCTGGCTCAACACCAACAAGACCAGCGCGACGATCGGGCCGTCGCTGATCAGAGGAGCCACGGCTGCCGGCAAGGTGTTTCGCCACCCGTTGTTCAATGCTTGCGCTGTGATGTACGTCTGAAAAGGGCCAGGCTGCACAGCGGCCGCAAAGCCGTAGCCAATTCCCTGTATCACGTAACCGAGCATGTTCTCCGATCTAATTCAACTCTTCCACTTCGCCGAGGGCTGCGAGGTGGTCATTTCGTAACGGGACTATCTCCAGTGACATCCGTTCACTTCGTGCCATACACTTCCAGCAACTCCACGTTGGCTTGCGGTGCAACAAGCAGAACGTTGGCCTGAATGTCCTGCAGATGATCATGTACTGCTTGTTCCCCAATACCCGGAGGGGCATAGACTGTGAAAAGAGCCTGGCGAGTCTCAGGTGTGATTCGGGTGCGACGGTCGGGACCATAAAGCACACACGAGATGATGCCTTTAGCATCGGCTATCATCATGTCACCTGATTTCAATTCTTGTTCCTGGCCGTTGAGCCGTATATAGCACTCACTGCCCTCTGCCACATCAATCTTCACCGGCATCTGTATGGCTCCCAGATCATGCCCCGCCGTCAAGAGCAGATTCTTGAGCTCGGCCACGAACATGACTTCCACAAGCGCTGCCACCCGAGGAATCGGTTTGCCCTTGAAGACAACTGACTCAAGTTGAAGCTGGACATGATAGGTCTTCTTGTAGCGCTTGTAGTAATCGTTGTATGCCTGGATGGTAGGGAGAGCCTTCAGCGCGGCTCTATCGTAGTCCGAAAACCGGGATCGCAACTGATTCTCTAGTTCTTCCTTACGTTTGTCAAGGGCAGCGTGACGCTCCGGATTGAGAACATTGCGCATGACCAGTACCCCCACTGCTGCCCCAGGATAGGCTCTCTTCCACGCCTCAGATATTATGAACACTTTGTTGACTCCTTGGTTATCACCACAGCCGCCACCGCGGTAGGACTGCCAGTTGCCCAACAGCCCTGGCCGGTCGCATCTTTCATGGTTGGGGGTGTGGCTTTTGAATAGGGTATGTTCAAACTACTCCCCTTCCAACACCGCATAAATGCTCTCGAACTGCTCCAGCGCGGCTTGAAGGTTCTCCACGATCTCCCCGGCCAGCACGTCGGGATCGGGCAGGTTTTCGGTGTCCTCCAGGCTCTCGTCTTTCAGCCAGAAGATGTCCAGGCTGACCTTGTCCCGCTGCATCAGCTCGTCGTAGGCGAAGGCCCTGAAGCGCTCGGTCTCCTGGCGCTGGTGGCGGTTCTCGGGGTTGTAGCAGGCGACGAAGTCGTGCAAGTCACCGTAGCGCAGCGGGTTCTGCTTGAGGGTGAAGTGCATGTTGGTGCGCAGGTCGTAGATCCAGAGCTTCTCCGTCCAGGGCTTCTCGCTGCCCGGTTTGCGGTCGAAGAACAGCACGTTGGCCTTGACGCCCTGGGCGTAGAAGACGCCGGTGGGAAGCCGCAGCAGGGTGTGGACGTCGCCCTCGTGGAGCAGTTTGCGCCGCACTGTTTCGCCCGCGCCGCCCTCAAAAAGCACGTTGTCGGGCACGACGATGGCCGCCCGACCGTGGATCCTGAGCAGGGTCTTGACGTGCTGCAGGAAGTTGAGCTGCTTGTTGGAGGTGGTGGCCCAGAAATCCTGCCGCTCGTAGGTCAGCGCGGACCTGGCGGCCTTGCCCTCGGCGTTGACGATGGTGATGCTGCTCTTCTTGCCGAACGGGGGATTGGTCAGCACCATGTCGAAGCGGTCGCCGGGGTCGGAGATGAGACTGTCGCCCACCGCGATGGGGCTCTTCTCGCCGCCGATGCCGTGTAGGTATAGGTTCATGGCGCACAGCCTGGCGGTGCTGTCCACGATCTCCCAGCCCTTGAAGGTGTCATAGCGGAGAAAACGTTTCTGATCCCGATCGAGGGGATAGTTGTGGGAGACGTAGTCGTGGGCTGCCAGGAAGAAGCCACCGGTGCCGCAGGCCGGATCGCAGATGGTCTGGCCCGGCTCGGGGCGCATGACGGCCACCATCGCCTTGATCAGCGGCCTGGGGGTGAAGTACTGCCCCGCGCCGCTCTTGATGTCCTCGGCGTTTTTCTGCAGCAGCCCCTCGTAGATCTCCCCCTTCACGTCAATGTCCATGCCCACCCAGGTCTCGGCGTCGATCATGACGATCAGCCGCCGCAGCTTGGCCGGGTCCTGGATTCTGTTTTGCGACTTGCGGAAGATCACGCCCAACATGCCGCTCTCCCTGCCCAGTTCCACCAGGGTGCAGCGGTAATGGGTTTCCAGCTCCTCGCCGTCTTTGGAGGTCAAGCTGGGCCAATCGTAGCCAGCGGGGATGGCGGAGGGCCTGCTGAAGGGCGGCCTGGTCTGCTCGTCGGCCATCTTGAGGAACAGCAGGTAGGTCAATTGCTCCACGTAGTCGCCGTAGCTTACGCCGTCGTCGCGCAGGACGTGGCAGTAGTTCCATAATCGTTGCACGATGGTTGCCGATTCAGTTGTCAAAGCCACTTCTCCTTTGCCACTAAGACCACACGGCCTTTAGACCCTTCGGGTTTGCGAAACCCGAAGGGTCTTTGGTATTCTTTCCACTGCTCTCTCCCCAAACTAGCTTCCAGTTTAGCTCAACATATCTACTTGGCTTCGCCGTCTTCTTCTTGCCCCGGCTTCGGTTGAAGGCTGAGGATCTTGGCAATCTTTTCAAGCTGCGTTCTTGCCTCCGCATCCTGCTCATCCTTCAGTCTGTCCAAGACGCGATCCCCAAATACTTTGACGGCATGTTGAGGCTGATAATCCTGCAAGAAATCAGGGCTTTTCGAAAGAAGACGGACTAGCCATTGCAGCCCATGTGCATTTCTCTTTCGAATGATAGGGGCGAATAAGTTGAGTACAACTCCTGTATCACTTCGCAGGATGTCCGAATCCTGGATCTCTCTACCATATAAGTCGAAAAACGACCCTGGTATTTCTCCTTCTGCTTCCTTGGCAGCATCAAGGAGTCGCTGCCGCAGAGTTTTTCGATAATCTGGTTCCAAGAACGTTGGTAGCTGTTCCCACTTCATAGCTGACGTATCAATTGAAGCACTACCTTTGATTACCTCTTTGCCATGCCATTCGAGCGCGTCAAGATAGCTCAGTGAAAGTCTGAGCTTGTCCTTGGCAGGGTGGAATTCCGTCAGAAGTTCGATGAGTTTGCCATTGCGGGCAAGCGCAGCTTGCCATGTTTCCTGATTGATAGATTTTAGCCCTTGTATGCACCAGCTCTTGAATGCAGAATCACGTCTGCCGTCAGATCTCAAGATATCAAGGTAGAGCTCGCTCTGCTCCGGACTAAAATCCTCGCTCTGTAAATGCCCCAAAAGCTCGGTCTCCTGAATGAGAGATTGAACCGTGTTCAGATATGTTTGTTCATCCAGCGTGCCCCTGATGAACTGCCTGTGCTTGATGAAAGTCTCTGGCAGCAAGAATTCTGGTCCAAACCCGCGATTGACGGCCTCCCGTATGCACTCTCGTATCCATGATTCGGCCGGATGATTGACTTCCAGCACCTGAAACAGAAGGGCAGATTCATTCTGTTTTTCCAGTATGTCAACGAATTGATCTGTCAAGGCTGTATGCCTCTGTGGATTTCCAAATAGCTGATTTATCAGGAAGTTATGACCAGCCTGAGCATTTGGAGCACCAGCCGCTGGGAGACGTGCATCTGGGTATCTTCGGAGATGAGAGAATACGCACCATGCACATGCCTCGTAGTCGCTACTCTGTTGCGCGTGGTGAAGCTGGTTAAGAATGAATCCTTGATGCGCAAGCTCGTTGAGGCGTTGATTGACCGTCGATGCGAGTCGGTCCACCTTCCGTAGCTCCCACATTGCAGCGAGAAGAGGAGTCAAGTCTAATTCAATGGGGCTTTGGTTTCTAAGCCTCTGGGTTATTGTCTCTACAAATCTCTCGTATGTTAGATCTGTTACTGTAACATTGAGCACTTGGAGCGCGCTGACGTGGTGTCGACGCAGCCTTCCTTCACGTGCAGTTTTTTCGAGGGTCGCCTCGATCTCATCAGGTTTGGCCTCACTGCACAACAGTGACCAGAATTGCCCCGAAGCATCTCTCTCTGCTAAACACCCACAGAACGCGACGTAAACTTGAGCGCCACCCCGGACGTTCATGCTCCCTTCCAGGATTTCATCAAGCCCAAGCGAATCGACTCCTTGCAGGAAGATAAGCAATCCGTCAGTCCATGAGGACATCGTTTGGGTCGTCGGTTGAGAAAGCAGTGCTTCTGCCTCTTCATTTGAGGACAACAATTGACGAGATGTTATCGTCGATGACAAATGTCTGGCCAAGGATGAGTCAGGGTCGAAGCGCAGGACCGCCACGATTCCCTCTGCAGTGTCAGAGTCAAACATAGACCACTGCTCGACTTTCCACACTGCTTGTACTAATCCGTTGATCACTGCATTCATGGCAGCATCCCTTGGGCCGGACACCAATTCGCTATCACGTAGAGCTCTGGCAGCATTCGCAAGATTCGAACTCTCTCCAGGAATCCAATCTTGAAACTTGACGGAGATTCTCTCCATAACATCCCACAGCCCCACCCGAACTAGCCGGGCAAGCTCTTTGAGACGTTGACCATCTCCTTTTCCAAGCGCTTCCGTCAAGGGAGCCTCAAAAGTAAGCTGGCGTGCTGTACTCACATCTGTGTTGAAGGCCATCGCAGCCAAGTTGTCTATCACTCCTTCGCCCAGGATGTTGACAACGTTCCCTTCGGGAAATCCTTCCTGCCGCAGTGCTTTGACAACATCCCTTTCCACCTGCCGCAGAAGAACATAGTAGGCGATTTGCTGAAGAGGAAATGCGTCATCCCACTGCCGGTGGATCGTCCCAATCTGATTTACGAAGAGCTTCAGATCTCTCGGTGTTGGTGGTTCTTTGTCACCACGAAGAACGGCATGGACCCGATATGTAGGATGGAACTGTGCCGTATCGTGATCAGGGAAAGCCTCCACAAGGAGATTATCCAGATATTTGTGCCAGTCGGAGAGCACAAGGGGCGGCACCTCGAAGCGCACCTGGAATCGCTTCTCAATAAAGCGCCTTGCTACCACATTTACAGCACGGTCGGCTTCCTCTATTTTCATATCTTTCTTCAATTGCCCCTCACGTGTCTCCAACTGCCACAGTCGTTCGATGCCCTCTGGTGCATACGGTATGAGGACCCACAATCTCTTGAACCATTCCCTAGTTCTCGAGTGGCTGTCTTGGAGAAAAGTTTGAAGGGTAGAGAGGATTGAAAGTGCATCCGATGCATCTACCCGATCCAAGTTGTCCAGTACAAGTACGATGCGTCGTCCAGCGAGTGAGAGCGCTTCATCCATCAGCTTGATGAAGGTATGCTCAAACTCAACAGATGTAGGATCAGGAGTCTCGATTGTCTCTGTTAGTTCGTGGAACTGGTGTTTCTGAAACAGCATTGCGCCCCATCCACCAGCTTCATCCCAAGTCTGGCCAGTTTTATCACTTGCTTGGCTAACTCGCCACCAGAGGTAACCTATTAGACCTAGTAGGATAGGATTGATTGCCAGAACAAGGCCTACGATTGCTTTCAGGGAGATTTGATTCCAGCCTGACCATGTCAATGTAAGCCCACCATCTCTCAATGCTGAGTTGAAAAGCGCTAGCCCTATTGGTATGAGCAACGCTCCAATCGCGATGAGGAGTCCAAGAGGCTTCAACTTGGGGGTGGAAGTCGTTTCCGTAACCTTTTCGCGACCAGCAAGCTCTCTCTTCTTCTTCTCCCAATATGCCTGCTTAATCCACCCACCCTTTAGCCTGTCGATCAAGATTTCAAGAAAGGTTCGCCTCAGCGGGTCTCCCTGATGCGCCCACGCATCGAAGGTCAAGATGACAGTATCTGAGTCCTCGGAAAATTGATCAGTCAATAGTCTGACGACAGTTGATTTGCCCGATCCCCACGGCCCTTCCAGAGCGATGGATTTCCCGCCTTCCTCTGTTTTTATCAGGTTTGCCAGGGCATTCGCAAGTCGCTGATGTGATCCGAATTCATCCTTCGATGCCGGTTCGTCCGAAAGAAGGACAGTACGACACATTTTGCCTTCAGTAGCCATTGCCTCCCTCCTAACTATGATTGATGCAGACCATTCCATCTTTAGAGCATCTTCAACTGCTGCGCCTTTTCCGTTTTCCGCCTTTTCTTTCTACTCCCTTTCTTCCTGCCCTTCCTCTCCCCCTCCCGCCGCGCCTTCTCAGCCTTGATGCGCTCCAGCAGCACGGAGGCCGGCTCATCGCTGGGATCCTGCGGCGCCAACTTGCCCTCAAAGGCCCTTTTGAGAATGCTCTGGCGCAGCCGCTCCGCTCGCTTCAGGCTCTGCTCCACAGCTCTTTCTAAGTCGTCAATCACGGACAAGCGGCGTTCAACTTCATCAGCAATTGCTCTTTGTTCTGTTGTTGGAGGCAGAACCATTGGTAATGGCAACATATCTTTTGCATAGAGCGCGGCAACATTTGTTGTCGCTCTCTTTACTCGTTCCAGTCGTCTTCTATAGCTATTTGAACACATCTGATAAACCAGGAATTCAGGGAACACTCCTCCAGTTGCTCGTATTCGCATTAGATTGTTGTTATAGACAGTATCCTTCACATCCTGCCGGACAAGGCCAGTTTTTCCCACTAGCTCAACACTATTTCTTGTGTTGAACAACACGTCACCCTTTCGAATTCCGTAGCGTCTCAATTCATCCTTGCTGGTCTCGACAAAGACAAGGTCATCGAGTAAAACGCGACCGTCCATTGTCACGTTGTTCATCTTTATGTAGGCTGCACCTCGGCCTTCTGCATTTTGCTGTCTTAATGATCTGACGATTCCGATACGTGTATCCTTGGCAATCTGCTCTAGAGTTACCCATACCCATCCGTCAGGTAATTCATGCAGACTCCCCCAATCCGCTGCACTAGGCTCTTTGTACTTCCGCTTCCATTTATCATCCTTAGGCACCTTGCCCTTGGCTCTCATCTTCTCCTTCTCCAGTTGTTCGGCTTCCCACCTGGCCCGCCGCTCCTCAAGAATGCGCTCCAACAGCACCGACGCCGGCTCAAGCTCCCCCCGATGCGCCTCTCGCCATTCCCTGGTCAGCTCACCCTCCACCGCCGCTTTGAGCACCGCCTGGCGGTAGCGCCGCAACTGGGCCTTGGCCTTCTTCAGCGCCGCCACGCCCGCGTCCAGTTGGGTGAACAGTTCCTCGATCTTGGCTACGATGCGCTGTTGCTCGGGGAGAGGGGGAAGCGGAATAGGTTGAGCTCGAACATCGCTGTCTCTGACCGCTGGATAGCTCGTACCCCTTTGCAATTTGCTCAGAGCGTTTAAGAATGGATCTGTAAGCGAGTAGTAGAACAGATATTTCGATGAGATTCCCGATTCACCACGTAACACAGAGAAACCCGTTGATGCTATTTGCCCATCGTGGATTTCAGGCACTAAGGCGATATTCTTCAGATAAGTTCGAACGGTCGAGAACAAAACATCATTTACTCGAATCAATTGACGTGCTCGGGAGGGGGCTTCAGAACCGTAGTATGTCTTTGGCTCCACCACTCTGTTGAGCCGATTGTCAATTGAGGAGATATCAAGATAAATGAACTGGGTATCTGGATTCTTCCTGGGCTGAACCTTCTCAATCGGTTGGGTTATTTCCCCAACTGCCGTCCAAACCCAACCCTTGGGCAACTCAGGCAAGCCGTTTCTCTCTTCCATCATGCCACCAACACCTCGTTAAGCTCTCCCATGATGCTCGCCAAGTCCGCTCCAAACAGTTGGTACACCCTGACCGGCCCGCCCATCTCGTGGAAGGGGGTGTACTCGAAGTCCTCCATCTCAATGCGCAGGCTGGCAGCGATGTGGTCTTTGATGTTGGCCAGCCACTGGATCTGCTCAGACGTGAACTGGCGGCCAGCCTCCATTTGCTCGGCCAGCCATAGCTGGAACCGCGCCTCCACGGTGAGGGGGAAGGGCTCCAACACGTCGCTCCGCCCAATGGCGAAGCGGATCAGGGAGACGATGTTGGTCAGCAGCTTCTGCGGCCCCGCCCCTCGCACCCTGGCTTGCTCCAACTGCGTGTAAGCGCGCCACAACTGCTCCTGGGTCAGACGGTAGGGCGGCCTCTCGATGGCCTGGGCCAGCTCTTTGATCTGCTCGTAGGTCACCTGCCGCAACTGGTAGGGCTGGCCGTAGATGATCTGCAACGCCGTCAGCTCGTCCTTGTTGTCCTCGATGAACTGCTGGAAGGTATCCACGACGGTGCGCGCCTTCTCCCTGGCCTGGTCATCGAAACCCGCGATCAGCACCGTGTCAGCACTGACGGTGTCAATGGTCTGCTCCTGGCGCTGCCTGACCTCGATCAGGGTGTTTCTCAGGTCTGGATCGTCAAAGGGCGCGCAGGCGGCCTTGACCAGTTCCGCCGTGGCTTGCTCCACTTGTTCCGGAGTTGGCGATTCCGCGCCGAACATCTCCCTGGCCTTCGCCGCCTGCGCGTCCGGGTCCACCGCATCCAGCAGGTCGTTGATGAGCTGCCGCACGTGCTTGCCGCCAGCGGCAGCCTCAATCGCCTGGCGGTCTTTAGGCTCGATCTGCCGATCCAGCCGGGCCAATCTGCCCGCCAGCGTGGACAGGGTGTCTTCGTCGCGGACTCCCAGCGCCACGTTGCGGATCAGTTTGTCAAAGGCCACGCTGCGCTTGCGCTCCAGGGGGCGGGTGTCGGTCTTGTCGTCCTCGCACACCCCCACCGCGTCCACGATCACGAAATGGGTCTTGTGGGCGGCGTCGGGCGTGACGGCTCTCAAATCGGTGGGCAGGATGGTGCGCGTTCCCCGCCCCTTCATCTGCTCAAAATACACCCTGGACTTGACGCCCCGCATGAACAGCAGGCACTCCAGGGGCTTGATGTCGGTGCCAGTGGAGATCATGTCCACCGTCACCGCGATGCGGGGGAAATACGAATTGCGGAAACTGGCGATCAGGTCTTCGGGCTTCTCGCCGGAGCGATAGGTGATCTTCTTGCAGAACTCGTTGCCCTTGCCAAACTCCTCGCGCATGATGTGGACGATGTCCTCGGCGTGGGAGTCGCTCTTGGCAAAGACCAGCGTCTTGGGCACCTCTTTTCTGCCGGGGAAGATCTCGGTCGGCAGCCGCTCCTTGAAAGTCCTGATGATCGTCCGAATCTGATCCTCGGCCACCACGTCCCGGTCCAACTGACGACTAGCGTACTCCAGATCCTCGTCCAGCAGCTCCCAACGGGTCTGGCGGGTGAGCTTATCCCGCTTGTCAACGTAGTAGCCGGCTTCCACACGGCTGCCCTGCTCGGTGATCTGGGTGCTGATGCGATAGACCTCGTAGCCGACGTTCACCCCATCGGCCACGGCCCGCTGGTGGCTGTACTCCGTGACCAGGTTACGATTGAAAAAGCCCAGCGTTTGCTTGGAGGGGGTGGCCGTCAGGCCGATGATGAAGGCGTCGAAGTACTCCAGCACCTGCCGCCAGAGGTTGTAGATCGAACGGTGGCACTCGTCGGTGACGATGAAGTCGAAGGTCTCGATGGGGGTTTGGGGATTGTAGACGACCTCCCTGGGCGGCGCATCTTCCGGCTCAATCTCAAACAGGGAATGTTCTTCGATCTCGGCGTCAAATTCGGGGACACCCTTGAGCATGGAATAGAGCCGCTGGATGGTCGTGATCGCCACCCGGCTGACCGGGTCGAGGGTGTTGGAGGTCAAATGCTGCACGTTGTAGAGCTCGGTGAACTTGCGGCCATCGTCGGGCGTCACATACTGCTGGAACTCGCGCAGCGTTTGGCGTCCCAGGTTGTTGCGATCCACCAGAAAGAGCACCCGCTTCGCGCCCGCGAACTTGATCAGGCGATAGATGAAACTGACAGCGGCGTAGGTCTTGCCGCTGCCCGTCGCCATCTGGATAAGCGCTCGCGGCTTCGCCTGGGCGAACGACCTCTCCAGATGGACAACCGCTTCAACCTGGCAATCGCGCAAGCCCGTGGTGTTCAGCATCGGTATGAGCTGGAGCCGCGCTCGCAGCGTATCCTCTTGTGAAAGCCACTCCCGAAGCGTCTCCGGTCGGTGAAAGGCAAACACCCGGCGCGAACGGGCTTCGGGGTCTCGCTCATCCCGGAAGAAGGTCTCAATCCCTGTGCTCTCGTAGGCGAAAGGAAGGGGAAGCCGGACGTGGGGAATGTGGGCGGGAAAGCCAGTTATGTATGCCTCGGATTGCTCGGCCACGCCGCTCAGGGTCGTGCCTTCGGATTTGGCCTCGATCACCCCCACCGCTTGGCGATCCACGAACAGCACATAATCGGCAAAGCCCGACTCCACGGGAAACTCCCGAACCGCCACGCCCAGAGACACGCTGAGATTGAGACGCGACATATCCTGCACGCTCCAACCCGCAGCGTCGAGCAGCTTGTCAATGCGTTGTCTGGCTTTCTCTTCTGGCTTCATGGTGGTGATGCTCTCCCCCATAGTTGGAACGCGCTTCCACAAGCCTGTTTGGCTGCCAGGCATAGTATATCATGTTTCGCCTCCTTTGGCAATAACCAAAAGCCACCTGCGCGGTGAACGCAGGTGGCTTTCTATCCCTTGTCAGGCTGTCGTAGTTGGCTTGGTCCACCCCTGGCTTCTCTTCAGCCAAGGGGCTTTTTGTGTCCTTGCGCCATTCTAACACAGAGGAGCCAGATCTGCAAATGTTAGCTTGTTGAAGAGCCTGGTTCAGCTATTATGGAGTTGCTATAGGTGTAGATGGTGAATCCTTGGGCCCTGGTGAAATCTTGATCGAATGTTGCGATGTTATAGATTCCCAGTCTTTCGGCCTCGGAAAGATGCAATGCGTCAGCAGGGAGGACACAAGCACGGGCAATCCAATCCTGCATCCTGTCTACAATATCGAGGCTTGAGGCACTTGTCTTGGTTAGCTCAGAGGGATCCACAACGTTGACCGGGATGTTGACTAGTTTCTGGTGGAATGCTCTTATGCTGGGCACATACGTAGTGATTAATGATGGCTGTCCTTTGTATATTCGAGACCACTCTGCTGGCCGCGCCCCCTCCTTTTTGCCTCCTGCACCAAGTACCCTTGGATAATCTTGAAAAAACACTCTTCAACAACGTGCGTTGAAGTGTAGGCAAACGCATTGCCTTGCAGAGCAGCATCCCGGACCAGACGTAACAGCGCTTTGGCATCAAGGGTGTACGGGAGATTGACATTCGGCGGACTCAACGCGTTAAGAAAAACACAGGCATCAATAAACAGCATACCTGGGAGAGAGTTAACAGGGTCTTTCAAGTTAATGGGTGTAGTAGATGTAGGAGACATCAGTATAACCGATTTCAGTCATAGGCTCCGGAGACAATGTTTTGCCACTCGTCAGCAGACAAATCTTCAGGCAAGATGTTACGAAGTTCCCCGATGGGATCTCCATCATACTCTAGGGCACGCAAACGTCCCTCTTGACCCATAGCCCAGAGACGCTGTTGTGTAGTCTGTATTGTAGGTATGGTTCGATATGACATAGCTTCTGTGTCTGTCGATTGGGTTTGTTGTTCCAACACGGCTATTCTCTCTTCATGTGTTCCTAAGTCTGTCCGCACTGATTGCAATTGTCTAGCCACTTGGAGTCGAGCCACTTCAATCAACCATTGGAGCACAACACTGTCCAATGAGTCAGTCCCTACCAAGCGTTCTGTGTAACCAGTATCGCCGGCTTTCATCGGAAAGCCGTTCAGAATAGCTCCCCAGTTTTGTTCATGATCAAAGGCCGTTCGAGTAATGTCGGTCTCGGTCATAATTCACCCCGTTAAGCAAACAACTCTTTCAGGCTCCGATGGAGACACTCATAATGATGCGATAGCGACTTGCCCAACGAGTCCTCGTCGGTGACTAGTTCCTTGTCGGCGTAGTGGACATTGAGGTGGGCTCTTAAGACATTGTCAGAGTTTGGCGACTCCAACCGAAGGCTATATCGGCTGTCCTCGACGTCATAGACCAGTTCGAGCTTAATGCGGCCTAAAGCTCCATTCAACTTGCCCTCAATCCCAGAAGGATTCTTCAAGAATGTATCTACCAGGAAAGCGCCAGAGTCATCTACACCGGTCAGGCCAAAAACGACATCGTAGTTATATCCATACGCCACAAGGTCAGTCTGTCCTGCTGCTGTGACAATGGGCCCCAGGATGGCGGAAAGTGGACTGCGAGAAAGATCCGATGAACGATCGTCCAGACGCAATCTACGATCTAACAACTGGAGCAATACACCGTTGGGGTATTGAATAACAAGGACATCAGGAAAGCTGGTGACTATGGGCTGGGGCTCTCTTGGAAAGATTCCTGTCAGCTTATCAAGAGATACCAAACCGAAGTCAAGCTCTCGATAGACAATCGTGATGTTTGTGCGTTGTAGTTGGATGTTTTCTATAGGCATTGCTCCCCCCTTTCCCCACTCGCCGCTCATACTTCAATGATATTCCCAAGTGACTTTCCTCCCAGAAAGATGGAACAATCCAAGACATGGTGCACTAGTACTTTGTCAACGGTCATTTGATGGGTGACGCTAATGGGTGTATACTATCTCCAAAAAGGAGATGGCCATGACCAGGAAGTATATCGTTACCCTGAGCGCAGAAGAACGTGAGGCGCTGCGGAAACTGATTTCGTCCGGGACAGCACGGGCCCGCAAGCTGGCCCGTACGCGTATTCTCCTGAAAGCCGATGCGGGCTGGCAGGATCAAAGAATCAGTGAAGCACTGGATGTAAGTATTGCCACCATTGAACGAGTGCGCCAGCGCTTTGTCGAAGAAGGGTTGGAGGCCGCTTTGAACCGACGTCCTCCTACCCGTGAATACAGACGAAAGCTGGACGGGGAGCAAGAAGCGCATCTTATTGCCTTGACGTGCAGCGTTCCCCCTAAAGGACACCAGCGCTGGACGATGCGTTTGTTAGCGATCAAGATGGTGGCCTTGGAATACATTGAGAGCGTATCGCATGAAACCGTCCGGCAAGTGCTCAAAGAGAACGAACTGAAGCCGTGGCTCAAGAAGCGATGGTGTATCCCGCCAAAAGCTAATGCTGAGTTTGTCTACCACATGGAGGATGTGCTGGATGTGTATACACGACCCGCTGATCCAGCCAACCCCATTGTCTGTTTTGACGAAACGCCTGTGCAATTGGTAAGTGAGAAGCGATTGCCTCTACCATTGGAACCTGGGAAACCCCAGCGCTACGACTATGAATATCGCCGAGAAGGCGTCACTAATCTATTCATGTTCTTCGCTCCCTTGCAGAACTGGCGCCATGTTAAAGTCACCGACCGGCGGACGAAAGTGGACTGGACTGAGTGTATGCGCGACCTCGTCGATGTTCATTTTCCCGAAGCTGCGGTCATCACGGTCGTGCAGGACCAGTTGAACACCCATAACCCAGCCGCACTCTACGAGGCCTTTCCGCCCACCGAAGCCAAACGCATTCTGGATCGGCTGGAGTTCCACTTTACACCCAAGCACGGCAGTTGGCTCAACATGGCGGAGATCGAGTTGAGCGTGCTCAGTCGGCAATGTCTCGATCAACGCATTCCTGACCAAACGACGCTGGCGCAGGAGACAGCGGCTTGGGAAGCGGAGCGCAATGCCAACGGCGCAACCGTCAACTGGCGCTTCACGACCGAGGACGCACGCATCAAGCTGAAGCGCCTCTACCCATCAATTCAGACTTGACAAAGTACTAGAAGTACTCGCTTCCAATGAGTGGAGCCGGAGGGACTCGAACCCTCGGCCTTCTCAATGCCATTGAGACGCGATCCCAACTTCGCCACGGCCCCATGAGTGGAGCTGAGGGGACTCGAACCCCTGACCTCATCAGTGCGATTGATGCGCTCTCCCATCTGAGCTACAGCCCCAACTGCTGCTATAGTATAGGGCAATGTCATAAAGTTGTCAAGCTGCGAACACGCTTATCCTTCCTCCAACGCCTCAATCCCCAGGATCCGAGCCGCGTTTCCCCCCAGGATCTTGGCCTTGGCCTCCTTGCTGAGGGGCAAAGCGCGGATGGCCTCGATGTTGCCCCCGATACTGGGCACGCCGGGCCAATCGGTGCCGAAGATGACCTTGTCGGCCAGTCGCTCCAGCTCAGGGAAGTAGTCCAGCAGCTTGTGGGGCGGCAGGCCAGCCACCTCCATGTAAACGTTGGGGTGGATTCTGGCCAGGAACGCCGCCCGGTCGTACCAGAAGCCCCGCCCGCTGTGCGCCTGGACGATGACCAGGTCGGGAAAGTCCACCGCCACGTCGTCCAGAAAAAGGGGATCGCCATACTTCAGCCGGGAACCGCGGAAGAGCGAGGAGCCGGTGTGGAACATGACCGGGATGCCCAGCTCTTCGGCCTTAGCGTAGACGGGGTAAAGGTTGTTGTCGTTGGGATAGAAAAGCTGATAGGTGGGCAGGAGCTTGAGCCCCCGGCAGCCCAGCTCTCGCACGCAGCGCTCCAACTCCTGGGCCGGCCTGGCCACCATGAAGGGATTGATATTGGCGAAGGGAATGAGGCAGTCCACCCCCTGGCAGAACTCGGCCACGTATTCGTTAGTCGTCACCCCGGTGGTGATGGGGCTGATCTCGGCCAGCACGACGGCGTAGTCCACGCCGCTCTCCCGCAGCACCTGCTGAACCCCCTCAGGGGTCAACAGATCCCCGATATGCTCCAGGAAATCCTCTTCCGCGAAAGTCTGCATCCACTCCACCACCCACGGATGGTAGTGCTCAGGCTGAGCGGCGTGCAGATGAAAGTCAATGATGGGCATGGGTAGTCCTCCTGTTGGGTAATCACCAGAACCAGGCCAACTTGAATTATTTGCCACTATCTGGTATGATAAGCAAGGTTGCACAATATCTGTTCACGGGAGGAGAAATGCTCAACAGCGGTCTTTTGATAAGTGTTGTTATCGTATCACTCGGCGGCCTGACTTTCGCCACCAGTTCCCTCGAAGCCGCCCCGGTTTGGCCCCTGCTGGCCGGTAGCCTGGCCTTCCTGATACCGGCGGGCTTCACTCTGCTGGCCAGCGGCGGGATGCCAGAGGAGAAAGCTGTGCCCACGGCCATGATGGGCCTGGCAGTCACAGGGCTGGCGCTGGTGGGCTACCTGGCTTGCGGCTTCGGCCTCCAGTTCGGGGGCATCGGCCTGGTTTCGGATCTGCCGGGCCTGGAAGGGTTGATCTGGGAGTGGTCGCCTCTGGATGCGACCTGGGGCACTGGCTGGGGGACACTGGGGCTGAAGGGCTTCTTCTTGCAGGAAGGCGCCGATACGCCGCTGGCCTACGCCCTCTTCTTCTCCCAACTGCCCCTGGTGATCACCGCCAGTCTCATCCCCCTGTTGACTCTGAGAAAGCGGGCCAAATCCCTGGCCCTCGTACCGGCGGCCTTGCTGATCGCGGCCGTGGTCTATCCCGTCATCGGCAACTGGGTTTGGGGAGGCGGCTGGCTGGCGAACCTGGGCTCGAACCTGGAGCTAGGCCACGGTTTCGTTGATTTCGCCGGGTCGGGGATGGTACACCTCCTGGGCGGAGTGGCGGCCTTGGGCGGGATTCTAGCCTTCGGTTTCCGCTCCGAAGAGACGAAAGAACCTGCCGAAATGCCGCCCGTCCATCTGCCCCTCCTGGCGATCCTGGGCTCCCTGCTGCTCCTCGTCGGCTGGCTGGGCCTGGTCTTCAGCAATCCCCTGTACACGTCGAACGAGGGTCTGCCCAGAGCTCTCATCGCCGTGAACGTCGTCCTGGCGGCCGGTGGCAGCCTGCTGGTGGCCATGCTCTACGCCTGGTTCGCCACCGGTGGGGCCGACGTGCTGATGGCCGCTCGCGGCCTGGCGGCTGGCCTGATCGCCATCAGCGCGGCCTGCCCCTTCGTGCCCCCCTGGGCGGCGTTGATCATCGGCGCTGTGGCTGGCCTCTTACTCCCCCTGGGCATCTACCTCGTCGAGTACCTGCTGCGGCTGGACGACCCGGCGGCGGCCATCGCCACCCACGGCCTGAGCGGCCTGTGGGGACTCCTGGCCCTGGCCATCTTCGCCGATGGGATTTACGGAGCGGGCTGGAACGGGATAGGATCAGAGGAGTACCTGGGCATCGCTGGGCAAGGGGTCTCCGGTGGCTTCGTCGCTGCCGGCTTCCAGCTCGACCTTCCAAACCAGCTTTTCGCCCAACTGGCTGGGGTAGCCACCATCGCCACCCTCGCCTTCGCCCTGGCCTGGCTCTTTTTCAAGATACTGGATGTGCTCATCAAGGCCGGGACGGGGGAATGAGTGAAACTGTCAACGGATTCGGGGAGCGGATTGAACAGATTGGGGATCCGTGTGCGGCATCTTCCGTTCAATCCGTTCCAAAAATCCGCTGACAGTGTTCTGCGTCTTCTATCCCCCTGCTTTACGGAGTGCCCCCACAAGCGCGATTTCAATCGCCATCCAACTTTCTCGCAATGTACCCTCCCACGTTTGCGGGAATTATCGCCCGGCCAACTTCAGGGCTGTGGACACGGCCTCAGCGGGAGTCGCCGCCTCCACGATGGCCGACACCAGCCGGCCCTCCTGGGCCAGTTGCCAGGTGTTTAGGCCAACGACCGGGATGCCCAGCTTGAGGGCATAGGCGATCTCCGAAAGGGTGCCATACTCACCATCCACGGCGATCACCGCCTGAGCGGTACGGACGACGATAACGTTGCGAGCCCCGCCCAGGCCGGTGACCACGGGGATGTCTACGTGGGGATTAGCCTCGTGGCGGCTGAAGCCGGGCAAGATGCCAATGGTCAAGCCGCCTTCTGATTTGGCCCCTCGGCAGGCTGCCTCCATCACTCCGCCCAGGCCGCCGCAGACCAGGGCAACTCCTCTCCTGGCCAGCTCACGCCCGACGGACTCCGCGACCCGTGCCACCTCTTTCGAGCATTGCCCCGCCCCGATGACCGCTACGATCATATCCCCTCTAATCCTGCTGCTGCCAGCCGGGTGTACACCGCGCCCGTCGGCTTCAGATCACTCTTTATCAAGCTGACCGCCCGGGCCTCCATCTGGGCCAGTTCGCCGATGTCTGTCTCTTGGACGAGCCGGCCCAGGCGCCGCACATCGCCGGAACTGGCCCGTCGCTGAGTTCGCCCCAGGGTCAGGTGAGCGTGGAACCTACGCCCTTCCGGAGCAAACCCCAATTGCTCCATCCCGTCCTCAATGGCTTTTTGAAGACCTGCCAAAGTCCCGCTCTCCTCCTGCACACCCACCCAGAGGACACGGGGACGCCGCGGGTTAGGGAAGCAACCCAGCCCGCCAACGGACAAGGAGAAAGCAGGGAACCCCGCGCAAGCCTGGGTGAGGGCTCGCTCTATCTCCTCGATCCTGTTGGCAGGCACGTCGCCCAGGAACTTGAGGGTGAGATGGATGCCTCCCGGCTTGACCCACCGCACCGAGCCTTGAGGTACCTTAGACTTGAGCTGGGCCTGCAAATCGGCTAAGGCAGCGTTGATGGTCTCATCCAGCTCGATGGCTATGAAAGTGCGAACTTGTTTCATGTGTATGCCCTCCTCGTGCAGATTCCTGGTTTATTATATCACACTTGGGAGAGGAGTACAAAAGAGATTTGAACTTTCGCCCCTGTCTCAAGGTATAGATTGAGGAAAGCCACCCCTTAAGCCGAAGTGATCGCCACTACCATTTTCCGCCAAATGCTGGTATAATGTACCCTGGCATACACGCCTAGCCAAAGACTATTGCCCGAGAGGAGCGCAAAGTCATGAACACCGTCCAAGCTGCTGCCGAGAAAGTCATCGAGAACGTAGAGAAGGTCATCATCGGTAAACACGAGGAGATAAAGCTCACCCTGGTGGGCCTGCTCTGCCGGGGGCACCTGCTCATCGAGGACGTGCCTGGCGTGGGCAAGACGATGCTGGCCAGGTCCATCGCCAAATCCATAGGCTGCACCTTCCGGCGCATCCAGTTCACGCCGGATATGCTGCCCAGCGACGTGACCGGGGTGTCGGTGTTCAATCAGAAGACGCAAGAGTTCGAGTTCCGGCCCGGCCCGGTGATGGCCCAAATCGTCCTCACCGACGAGATCAACCGCGCCCCCCCCAAGACCCAGTCGGCTCTGCTGGAGGCCATGCAGGAGCAACAGGTCACGGTGGACGGGGTCACTTACCCGATCCCTGAGCCTTTCCTCGTCCTGGCAACGCAAAACCCCATCGAGTACGAAGGAACCTTCCCCCTACCTGAGGCCCAGTTGGACCGCTTCATGATGCGCATCAGCCTCGGCTACCCCAGCCCTGAGGACGAGATAGCCATCCTCGATTCCCAACAATACGTGCATCCCGTGGAGACCCTCGAGCAAGCGATAGACGTCCGAGAACTGCTGGACGCTCAGGAGAAGGTCAAAGAGATTTATGTAGACCCACTAGTCAAAGAATACATCGTGGCCCTGGTGAACGCCACCCGCGACCACCCCGATGTTTACCTCGGGGCCAGCCCGCGCGGGAGCCTGGCTCTCTACAAAACCGGTCGAGCGCG
>SDBU01000883.1_pt1 | contig 43656 bp, 39 predicted proteins | sample 2277071 | NCBI WGS metagenome assembly SDBU01 (sample SAMN10397929, study PRJNA504765) | marine sediment metagenome | isolation source: marine sediment core GS08_GC12, 126 cmbsf | place: Arctic Ocean: Gakkel Ridge, Loki's castle | collected 2008
TTACCTCACCCCTCTACTCCCCTCTCCGCCGGCGGAGAGGGGGCGGGGGAGAGGTTGGCACACGAGATGCCCCTCTCGAAGCGTTTTTCGATACTCTCCGATAGCGCGGGGCTGGGTGATCCGCCACCATCGCGCTCAGCCTGAGGGCAAGGGCCCAAAAGGCGAAGATGTGCCTGCGTCAGCACGGCCTGGGGTCCGATGGGCCCAGCGCTGGCTTACACTGGTCGTGCTGGCCAGATGCGTGGGAGACCCTTGCCAGAATCCGACGCGGGAGATACAATCGTGTCCAGAAGTGCCTTCGAGAATGGCGTGCGCGGCTTGCGCTTGCATGGACATAACGGGGCCTTGCGAGACCGCTGGCCATCAGTGGCCGGAAAGATGGTGCGGCCGCCACCTGAGCCCCCGGCTGGCTGTGGCTTGCCCGTACACCTGCCGACACTAATACTGGCAAGCTGCTGAACTGGGGAATGCGCGGCACATGTGCTGCAGTCGATCTACGGAGGTCGTGCCAGCGAAGTGGCGTTGGCCAGATGAGGGTCGGTCCCTCCTTGGGGGGTGAGGCGATGTCTCGAACAGTGGCGCTGAGGTCTCTGGTCGAGGATGCGCGTAGCCGGATCGTTGGCTTCGCCGAGCTCCTGCTACGGACGCCAAGTCTATCGGGGCATGAGGAGCAAGTGGCTCAGTTGGTCCAGTCGGAGATGCGAGCGCTGGGCTACACCTGGACGCGGGTAGATGAGGCAGGAAACGTCATTGGCAGGCTCGCAGGTGGCGACGGTCGCACCACGTTGCTGCACTCTCACATGGACGTTGTGGATCCGGGAGAAGCCTCGCGGTGGCGCTACGGGCCGTTTTCTGGCCAGATGGCCGAGGAGTACCTCTGGGGCAGGGGATCCAGCGACGCAAAGGGCGCACTCGTCGCCCAGGTGTATGCGGTGGGGCTTTTGCGGGAGGCTGGTTTGCGGCCGGCTGGCGACGTATACGTGTCGGCAGTGGTGATGGAGGAGACCGCTGGCCTGGGGACGCGTCATCTGCTGCGGTGGCTGAGGCCTGACCTGGCCGTGATTGGTGAGCCTTCGGGCAACACCCTGCGGCGAGGGCACCGCGGTCGCCTGGAGTTGGTGGTAACCGTGCGCGGGCGCTCTGCCCATGCCAGCGCACCAGACCGGGGTCTGAATCCCCACTTCCCCATGGCCCGCTTTCTGCTCGCACTTCGGCGAATGCCGATGGCCCCCGACCCGGTTTTTGGCACCAGCAGTGTGACGCCAACCCTGGCCTACGTCGATCAGACCAGCAGCAACGTGATTCCTGCCGAAGTGACGGTGCATCTGGACTGGCGTGCCGTGCCCGGAGAGACTGCGAACGATGCCCGCGGGCGCCTGCTGGAGGTTCTGGACAGGACGATCGAGCCAGGGATACAGGTGCCCGTGAGTATCCGCGAGCGTTCATTGCGCACCTACACGGGACTGGAGGAGATCCTCGATCTGAACATGCCAGGGTTCTGCCTGGAGGCTGACGATGCCAGGCTCCTCTCGGCCCAGGCAATCTTGGAGCACGCCCTGGGCCGGCCTGTCGCCGTGGATGTCTGGACTTTCTCCACCGACGGGGGCTCTCTTTCTGCAGCGGGGATTCCCTGCATTGGCTTTGGGCCGGGCGAAGAGGAGATGGCTCACGTCATCGACGAGCGCATAGAGATCGATCAACTGCTTGAGGCCACCGTAGGCTACATGGCTCTTGCTCTTGAAATGGGCAAGCAGAACTGAACGTCTTGCCACCGGATGCGGTGCTCTCTTGCATCCGCATTCTCAGCGCGTATAATGGCCTAGGAATCGACTCGATCTACTGGGGGCGATTGGCTTGCGTCTGGAACGGAAGAGAAGCGGCGAGTCGGTCGAGGAGTTCAAGCGAGCGGCGAGCTGGCGTGCGGCCGATTTGGTGCGTGACGGGATGGTGGTGGGGCTGGGCAGCGGGTCAACAGCTCGCTACGCGATCTCGCGTGTTGCCGATAGGCTGCGCAGGAATGAGTTGCGGGACGTGGTTGCCATCCCTACGTCGGAGGAGACGGCTCGGCTGGCGCGTCGAGGAGGAATCCCTCTTTCCACCCTGGACGATTATGCGCACCTGGACCTGACTATCGATGGCGCGGATGAAGTGGACCCGCAGCTCAACGTGATCAAAGGTTTGGGAGGCTGTCTTCTTCGTGAGAAGATCGTGGCTTTTGCCACCGCCAAAGAGATCATCGTTGTTGACCACTCCAAGCTGGTTCAGACCCTTGGCACCAGAAGCCCGCTGCCGGTTGAGGTGATCCGGTTTGGGTGGAGGCATACTCGGACTGCGTTGGCCAAGACTGGGGCTCAGGCCGTCCTGCGAGAGACTGGAGGCGAGCCCTACGTGACGGATGAAGGCAACTACATAATCGATTGCACGTATGAGGGGATCGAGTCGCCCCGTGCGCTCACGGCTGCTCTCAACGCGATACCGGGCGTGGTCGAAAACGGGTTGTTTCTGGGGGTTGTCGATATGGTCGTGGTCGGTTCGCCCTCAGGTGTCACCATCTTGGAGCGATAGCCGGTGGAGAAGGAGCGGGTTCTCGTCGTGGACGACGAAGTGGGCGTTCGGCGCCTTCTCACGGAGGTCTGCCGGCGGGAGGGATACGAGGTCGTCACCGTGGGTGACGGGGCGACGGCGCTTGAGATCCTGGAGAAGACCTTCTTCCCCGTATGTGTCGTGGATTTGCACATGCCTCACGTGGATGGGTTGCAGGTCTTGCGTCACATAAAGAAGCTGTACCCCACCTCCCAGGTCATCATCTTTACCGCGTACGGCGAGATAGAGACCGCGGTCCAGACTCTGCGGCTGGGAGCGTACGACTATCTGCAAAAGCCTCTTACGGACACCGATCTGATCCGCGCGAGCGTCTCGCGGGCCCTGGAACGTTGGAGGCTAGCCGAAGACAACGCGCGATTGCTAACAGACCTGAAGGAGGCCAACCAGGAGCTCGAACGACGGAGACGTCAACACCTTCAGTACATCAACTACATCGGCCAGGCGATGGGAGGAGCCCTGAGGAGCGAAGATGTGACTCGCGTACTGCTCCGGGCTGTTCTCGACTCGACAGTCTGTGACGGAGCAGGCGTGCTGATATTGCCCGGGCCTGACAGGACTCACGCCTGGGCGCTAACCGACGGCAGGAAAGGCTTCGCTCCCCTCGCCCAAGAGGCCCTGGTAGAAGCGATGCTGGGCCAGCTTCCTGAAATCTCGAGACCCGATCTGGAGACGGTTGAGCTGCAGGACCTGCGAACCGCAGGAGCAGGGGAGCCGAATGAAGAGACGTGGCGGCGCTACGAGTTTCGTCTGCTGGAGGTGCGTGACCAACTGAATGGGGTGGCTGTTCTGGCGAGCCATACTGAAGAGCCGTTTAGCGAAGAGGCCATCAACTTTTTCGCTATTCTGGTCAATCAGGCAAGCATCGCTCTGGCCAATGCCTTCCTGTTTGCCCGCACGCGTGAGTTAGCCACCAGGGATGGTCTGACCGGCTTGTACAACCATCGCCACTTCTTCGAGCTCCTCGAGGCCGAGATTGGCCGCGCCGAACGCCATGATGAGGAAGTGGCCATCATCATGCTGGACCTCGACAATAGGGGTAAGGGCGTGGGTCTGAAAGTGGTAAACGATACCTATGGCCACCAGGCAGGAGATGATCTGCTTCGCGCCATTGGACAGCTCATCAAGAGCATGGTGCGACGGGCTGATGTGGTGGCCCGCTATGGGGGAGATGAGTTCATCATCATGGCGCCGGAAACTGGCGGCGAACAGGTCGTTCTGTTGGCCAGACGCATCCTCGCGCGTCTCTACAGTACTCCCTTCTCTATCGCTGGCACAAAAGTACACGTGACGGCCAGCTCTGGGGCCGCTGTATTCCGTCCTGGTGGGGGGCAAACGGCCGATAGCGTGGTCAGCCTGGCAGACCGGGGACTATACCACGCCAAGGGGCGGGGCGGCCACCAGGTCTGTTTCGTTGACTCGGATACTCAGGTCTGCTGGCCGGCGTGATCTGGCCGCGCCGGTGCCACCTTCTTTTGCTTCAGATCATAGTATGCTGACTGATGTTGCCTTCAAGTGCCCAGACGGGGGTTTGCAGCGAATGGCCAAAGGTATTGCCTACTTTGATTGCTTCTCGGGCGCGAGTGGCGACATGCTGTTGGGGGCGCTGCTTGACGCTGGCCTGGAGTTGAGTGAGCTGGAAGCGGCTCTGGCCGGTTTGGGCGTCTTCGACTACAAACTGAGCCTGGAGCAACAGCTACGTCGGGGCATTAGCGGGAGCAAGTTCAACGTGCTGGATCAGGGGCATGGTCGGCCGGCTCGGAACCTCGGGGTAGTCCGTGAACTGCTCGAGAGCAGCGAACTGGATCCGAAGGTCGTTGCTCGCAGCCTCTGCGTCTTTGAGCGGCTCGCCGAGGCGGAGGCGCGGGTGCACGGCACCACTGTTGACCAGGTGCACTTTCACGAGCTGGGAGCGGTCGATACGCTGGTGGACATCGTAGGCTTCTGCTGGGGGATACAGCGCCTCCGGATCGATGCCATCTACGCTTCTGCTTTGCCCCTGGGCAGCGGGACCATCATGACCGAACACGGGCTCCTGCCCCTTCCCGCACCGGCAACTCTGGCGCTTCTGGCGGAGGCCAAGGTGCCCACCGTGCCCTCCAAGGCAAGAGACGAGTTGGTGACCCCAACGGGTGCGGCTCTACTGACCACCCTGGCGACCTTTTCCCGGCCAGCAATGGCGGTTCACAGAGTGGGCTACGGGTTTGGCTCTAAGGAGTTCCCCTGGCCGAATGCAGTGCGCGTTTGGATCGGGGAAGAGTGCCACTTCTCAACCGGACCATCGCCACACCCGCTCCACGGGCACCGGCACCCAGAAGGTCTTGCACCTGGTCATCACGGCGCATGCGCACATCGGCCCTCTGCGGGCACCGGGCACACCCACCACACGAATGGTCTTCCCGACTCTGGAGAGCGAGACGTACACGGGCATCATCGCCGGGCGCGAGAGGTCTGACGGGGCCTCGTGATACCATAGTTCCATGCGAACAGACCCGGCAGGCGGCAGCGCCTGTCGGGCTCTTGTGTCGAGGCTTCTTGACCCCTTGGTCGATGGCCCATATACTCGACGCAACTCGTCCAGTCGAGAGTGGATGATGGGTGTGCAGCAAGGAACAGACCGCAGATCCAGCAGAGCCGATTCGCGGAGGCCGGGCCGCGAGGAGGTGGCTCAAGGGTTTCAGCGGGCGCTTTCCACCGACCCCTTTCGCTGGTCGGAGGCCTGGCGTGTCCGCGAGAGCTGTCATCCCCCGACCATCCGCTTCTATCGCCCCACCAAGACGCTGCCAGTGAGCCTGACTGGGGGGGCCTGTGCCCTCAATTGTGCGCACTGTGGAGGGCACTATCTCCAGCATATGCGGCCCATTTGGTCGGAGACATTGCTCAGCCACGCTGGAAAGCGTGCGCGCGTAAATGGAGCGACGAGCTACCTCATCTCCGGGGGGTGTGATCGGCGCGGGCGGGTTCCGGTGACCAGTCATCTGGACAGGGTGGCCGAGCTGCGCCGGGGGCGACGACTCAACTGGCATGTGGGTCTGATCGACGAGGATTCCATGCGCACTATCGCTCCCCTCGTGGATGTGATCTCATTTGACCTGGTGGGCGATGCCGAAACCGCGCGCAAAGTCTATGGCCTGGACCTGACTCTGTCCGACTACATTGAGACCTTTGAGATGCTGCGCCGGTACGTGCCGGTGGTGCCTCATATCACCCTCGGTCTGCGAGGCGGCCGCCTGAGCGGGGAGCGAGCCGCCTTGGAGGCATTGCAGCGCCAGCGGCTCGATGCCCTGGTCTTGATCATTCTCATCCCCACCGACGGCACAAAGTATGCGAGATGTGCCCCCCCAACCTTGCCCGAAGTGGCCGAGCTGTTGGTCGAAGCCCGCCTTCTCTTGCCCGAGACGCGGCTATATCTGGGGTGCATGCGCCCTCTAGGAGCCTATCGCCAGGCAGTTGACGAGCTGGCTCTGGAGGCGGGCTTCAACGGGATCGTGAACCCTTCCCGCTGCGCCGTGCGCCGGGCGGCTGCGATGGGCCTGCAGAGCATATGGAGAGATGAATGCTGCGCGCTCGACTAGGAACCCGGCTGCATGATGTGGCGGCTGCGACTGAGGAGTGCTGGCGTGTCTCGTCGGGCAGTGCAGCGGTGTTGGGGTTGCAGCAGGTGGCCATGGACGCAGCGCCCACCACGGCATATCTGATGTTGGGAGATCGGTGCAGCCGCAACTGTGCCTTCTGCACCCAGGCGCGGGAGAGTCATGCTCGCCAGAGTGCGCTGTCGCGGGTCACCTGGCCCCTCATCCAGGCGAGCGTGGCGGCCGATGCTGTTGCACGTGCCTATCTGGAAGGCACGATCGAACGCGCTTGCTTCCAGGTAACGGTGAGTCCAGGGTCTCTTGCCAGGACTGAGCGAGCCGTGGCCGACTTGGCGCGTCGCTGCCCAATGCCCATCAGTGTGTCGATAGTGCCTCGCAGCGCAAAAGACGTGGATCGGCTTCTGGGCGCGGGAGCTGAAAGGGTGACCATGGCGCTCGACGCGGCCTGCGAACGGGTCCACCGCTCGGTCAAGGGGGGCTCCTGGAGCGGTACGATGTCCTTGCTGGAATCGTGCGCTCGATCCCATCCGGGCAGGATCGGCACCCATCTGATCGTCGGGCTGGGAGAGACCGAGCGCGAGATGGCTGAGTGCATGCAGATGCTGGCCGATCTGCCGGTCAGCATCGGTCTGTTCGCTTTCACTCCTGTGCGTGGCACCGCGCTGCAAGACTGGGCACCTCCTTCGTTGGCCCAGTATCGGCGAATGCAGGTGGCGCGCTGGCTGATGGTCAATGGATTGGCTCGCACCGAGCAATTCGAATACGAGCAACGGGATGGTAGACTGTGTCACTTGGGCATGGACGCGGAGCGATTGCGCTCTCTGCTGGCTGGGGGCGACGCTTTTCGTACCTCTGGGTGTGCTGGGTGCAACCGGCCATACTACAATGAGCGTCCTGGTGGAGTGATGTACAACTACCCTGGCCCTCTGGCACCGCTGAAGGTCCGCGAGGAAGTGGAAGCCCTGGTTGAGGGGCTGATCTGGAGCTGAAGGACGCGAGTTCATTCCAGTTGGCGCGCTGGCCGACCCGGGCGCGCGTGTGCCCGTTTGTTGCCATGATTGCAGGGAGAGAGGGGTATGCCAAAGAGGACGGCGTTGTACGATCGTCACCTGGCGCTGGGCGCGCGAATGGTGGCATTCGCGGGGTGGATGTTGCCCGTTCAGTATCCAACCGGGCCCAAGGCGGAGCACAATCGCGTGCGCGAGGCAGCCGGCCTCTTTGACATCGATCATATGGGCCAGCTTGTGGTGGATGGCCCCGATGCTCTGGGTTTCCTGCAGAGGGTGATGACCGCCGACATCAGCGCCTTTCCCGAGGGCACGGCCAACTACTCCTTGATGTGCTACCAGGATGGCGGGGTGGTCGATGATACCTTTGTCTATCATCTGCCCGGGCGCTACCTTGTCATCGTCAATGCCTCCAACAGGGCCAAGGATACGCGCTGGCTGAACTATCATCGGGGTGGGTTCGACGTAGCCGTTCACAACGTCTCGGACGAGACCTACATGCTGGCCTTGCAGGGACCCAGGTCGGAGGCGATCCTTCAGCCCCTGTGTGAGTGCGACCTGGCCAGGATACCGCTCCATGGCTTGGCAGACACCAGGGTGACCGGCGCACCCGCGATAGTGAGCCGCACTGGATACACGGGCGAAGACGGGTTCGAGCTCTACTTCCCTGCATCCAAGGCCAGCCAGGTTTGGGACAGCATCATGGAGAGCGGACACCCACATGACTTGCTTCCCATCGGCCTGGCGGCCCGCGACTCGCTCCGCTTCGAGCCCTGTATGCCCCTCTATGGCCAAGAGATCTCGGCCTCAGTCGATCCCCTGGCGGCCCGGCTCGGCTGGGCAGTGTCTTTCGACAAGGGAGACTTTTTGGGGCGCGAGGCGTTGCTCAAGATCCGCCTGGAAGGGCCTTCGAAGAGACTGGTTGGGTTTGAGATGGTTGAGCGAGGCGTGCCGCGCCACGGCTACCGGGTACTGGTGGATGGCCTCGTATGTGGGGTCGTGACCTCAGGGATGTACTCGCCCACCACGAAAAAGTTCCTGGGCATGGCCTACGTGCCGGCCGAGCACAGCGCTGTGGGCACCCAGATCGGGATCGAGATTCGCGGCAAGGTCAAGTCCGCTGTCATCGTGAAGAGACCCTTCTACGTGCCGGCGTACCGGAGGTGATGGGGGCCTGCCCGCGCGCTGTGGCGATGGGGTGCTGGAGAAGTAGGCGAATGGTTGCTCTCTGAGAGAGGGCGAGATACAATCGCAGTGCATGTTCTCACCCTTCGGCGGCTCACCACTCTTTGGGCTTTCTGATCGTGCCGTGGGCGTCCTGGAGGGTCGGGGGGAAGCGGCGACCTCACGGGCAAGCGGGGCTTTGCTTCTCGGCGGATTCAAGTTATACTGACCACCTGCCGATGCACATGGAAAAGGTGGGTACACAGTATGCCACTCACACCTGAGCAACAGGAACATATCATATCGTGGCTGCGGAAACACGCATCTGTGCCGGATTGCCCATTCTGCGGTAACAACAAATGGACGATTGCTCAGGATCTGTTCGCGGCAGTACGTTTTGCAGGAGGGGGCGTCCATATTGGCGGACGTATGATACCTTTGGTTCTAACCGTGTGTAGCAATTGCGGCTACGTGAGATCGTATGCGGCCGGCATGATCTTCACAAAGGACGAACTTCAGGAGAAGCAATCGTGAGCACAAGGCCGCCACGCAACTGGGAGTTCACGGATACCGAGTCTCTTATGCTCCTCTATGACAAATCGGCCCGATTTGCCATCATGTCTACAGACTCCTCAATACTCCACCGGATTCAGTTGAGCATGCCAGCTATGACTTTGGTACGCGACGATAAGCGGATTGTCACGGAGTTCGCCAATGCGCTCAAGCAACGGGGCGTACCAGAGGCAGAGACCGTTGTTGCTGCCAGAGAAGGTGACTGCCTTCACGTTTGGACCATCGTGAACGACCTGGGCGCCATCCTTCGCGACGACATCTATGATGCAGAGTTGGCCATTCTGCGGACCTATCCAAACGAGCAGATCTGCTTCGAGGTGCAGTGCAAGCCAGACACCTCGCCTGGTAGGTTGAACTCCTTCTTGCAGGGCAAGATCGTTGTGAATCTGCGAGCCACTGATGCCTAGCACGGAAGCACACCTCGCCCAAGCCGACCACAACAAGCAGTTCCTCGCGGAGTTCCCCTCAGCCGACAAGTACCGGGACTGGTTCGTCACGGTGTGTTTCTACACGGCGCTCCATTTCGTGGATGCTGCTCTCGCGAATATTGGGGAGGATCCCCAGAATCACGAACACCGACACGCCATTCTGAATCGATTCAGAGGGCAACCTCACTATGCGAGACTTCGTCCTCATTACCGAAGGATCGAAGACATCAGCCGGCAAGCACGCTACCAGTGTGCGCACATCACAGAGCAGCAGGTGAGGTGCGTTGCTGAGACCGACCTCGCCGCGGTGGAAAAGTGGGTGAGGTGGCAACTTGGTGAGGGCGAACTCTACGATCGGAGGGATCGCTTCTGACCAACCAGCGCTCGGTGCCTGATGCCGTCCCGCCTTTGCGCACTGCTGGCCTTTCAGCATCTCACCACCGTTCGGGCCTGCTGATCGTCCCGTGGGCGTCTTCAAGCGGGCGGAATTAGCAATACGCGCAGCACGCTGTGCGCAGTGGCGATGCTGCGCAAAGCGCGGGAGGGGAACGAGCTCCCACCCGCGCTGCTCGCAATGCCTCTGTCCCAGACGGGGCAGCGTCACACTTCTCCAGCCTTGCCTGCACCCAGCCGGCAGAACCTGAGCCGCGACGTCTGACCACTCTCTTGGGCGCCGGTTGGACCGAGTGCGTCCCAAGCCGCCGGCTAAGCGCGAAACTCCAGACCTCCTGTCTTGTGGACGTTGATGTAGTCCCAATCCAGTTCCACGCCCAGACCCGGGCCGTCTGGCGCGAACACGCACCCCTTCTCGTCCACCGCATCCAGCCCATCGCGATAGTTCAGATACACAGGCAGGAAGGTGCCCGCGCACTTTGGGTGGACCAGGCCCATCTCATAGTAGTTGGTGTTGCGGATCGAGGTCATACAGTGGCGCTGAGCGGGGCCTGCCCCGTGAAACTCGATGTCCAGCCCCAAGCCCTCGGTCGCGTGGGCCAGCTTCATCACCCCGGTGATGCCATCATAGCCCACGTCGCCGCGCAAGTAGTCGGTTGCATCCGCCAGGGCAAAGTCCACGTGGGGTTCCAGGGTGCGCACGTGTTCGGTCATCAGCAGCGGCGTTTTGATGAGCTGTCGGAGCTTGCGGTGTGCGAACTGGGAGATACCTCCATCCTTGTAGGGATCTTCCAGCCAGAAGAAGCGCTCATCGTCGCAGGCCCACCCCACCTTGACCGTGTCGCCGAAGGTGTTCAGCTCGCAGGCGGGGTCGAGCATCAAGTCCATCTTTCCCCCCATCCTTTTTCCCACAGCATGGATGTTGGCGATCTCCAGATTGACCAGGGAGCCACCCCAGCCGTGTATCTTGAACGCTGGATAGCCCATCTCCAGACACTGCTCGGCAAAGTCAGCGTAGGCCTCGGGCGAGTCCAGGCCGCCATTGTGATCGCCATGGGGGGTGCTGGCATAGCACTTGAGAGGCCTGATGTGGCCACCCAGCAACTCATAGATGGGCGCGTCATAATACTTGCCGGCGATGTCCCACAGAGCCACATCGACTGGGGCCATGCCTATGCGAGCCATCTGTCGCAGTGCCCGCTTGACGTCCTGGTAGATCCGCTCTCTCTCCAGGGCGTTCCTGCCCACGAGATAGTCAGCGAATCCGGCCAGGGTCGCCAGGTTCCCCATGTTGGTGAGATACTCGCCGGTTATTCCCAGGTCGGTGTGAATCTGCAAGACGGCGCTCTTCCGGGTGACGATGCTGCCAGCCTCGTAGACCAGATTGAACCCATTGTAGTCTGTTCCCATGTCGTTCAAGGTGTGCTCGAACTCGGTGACGGTGATGCCGGTGATGATCGGCTTCTTGCCCATGATCTGCTCCTTTCGCAAGTCCCTGGTGTGCCACGGTCACGGAACCCGCCCCGAGGACTCTGGTTGGTTGGATGGCCATTCCCGTGACCTCGTTTTGGGGCCGGGCTGGTGACCGTATGTATCGCTGCCAGCATATTCAGTCGCAGCGCGGCCGTCAAGCTCTCGGGGGGAGCACCGAGCAGCGCCCATGGCTGACGCGGCAAGCGGCCAGAGTCGGACATGATGGAGATGATGCTGGTGAAATCCCACTGCCTGGGCTGCCACGAGATTTGACAAATGTCGGCCGGGGTGCTATAATTGTTTCGGTAGTTGAGCATATGCTTAGTCAAACGCCGGCGGGAGCCATGAACGAGATACGCGATCTGGTCCGTTTCTACAAGGCCCTCGGGGATGAGACCAGGCTGCGACTGGTGGAGCTGCTCGCACGTCAGGAGCCAGGGAGGGCGCTGTGTGTGGGGCGCCTGGCCCAAGAGCTGGGGGTGACTGCTTCTGCCGTATCGCAACACTTGCGAGTGCTCAAAGACCTGGGGCTTGTGCGAGGCGACCGATGGGGCTACCGTATCCACTACTACCTGGACCAGGAGCGCCTAGCCGTCTATCGAGCGCTGGCCCGTGAGCTGCTGGGGGAAGTGTTTGTCAATCTGGACACAGAGCCGAGCCATTTAGAGGAGGTGAGTTCCATGTGTTGCTGTGATCCCAAGTCGCGGTGTGCTCATCCGGAGAAACTGAGGGGAGATCCGGGCGAGTGCACGCCCGAACAGATCCGAGAATGCCACGGTGAGGTGACGGAGCACGTCTGCGAAAGTACAGAGGCCCAGCAGCTCCATTGTGAGAGCGCGGAGGCGCAAGAGAAGTAGTGGCGCGACTCACTAAGGGCCAACACGGGTCAACTGGGGGGCCACGTATGGCCCCCCAGTCGCGAGGCCGAACATGTACTTCGGAGAGAGCGAGTTCGGCCGGCGAGAGCTGACCAGCCCCATGCGTGGCTGTAGCGCGATTCTGCCGCTGAGGGAACCGGCCATACCGGCGGTGGCAACGTGGCGGTCACGCTCGTTCCTTGGCTCATAACGCATCCACAGAGCGGCGGCGCGCGACGGACGGTACCCTTTCCTGGAATCGGGGCAAGAGCAGATGTCGAGTGCCATTGAAGTAGAGAGGTTGACCAAGATATACGGGCAGGGCCAACGAGGCATGACCCCGGTGCTGGCGGTGGATCACATCGACTTTGAGGTCCGCTCGGGCGAGATCTTTGGCTTTTTGGGTCCCAACGGCGCTGGCAAGACAACCACGCACCGGATGCTCACCACGCTCCTGGAGCCCACCGAGGGCAGTATCCGCATCAACGGCCACGACATCGCCCATGATGCCTACCCAGCCAAGCGACAGACCGGCCTGGTGCCTGAGGAGTCTTGCGTCTATACCGAGATCAGTGCCTGGGACAACCTGATCTTCGTCGCTCGACTCTACCTGGTCCCCCGCGGTGAGCGCAGAAAACGGGCTCGCGAACTCCTGGAGATGTTCGGGCTGTGGGAGATGCGCGATGTCAAGGTGGACAACTACTCGAGAGGAATGCGGCGCCGGCTGAGCATCGCCATGGGCATCATCCACCGCCCGACGCTTCTATTCCTGGACGAGCCAACACCGGGGCTGGACGCCCAGAGCGCCCGGGCCATCAGGAATCTGATCCGTGAGATGAATGCCGACGGCACCACGATCTTCTTGACCACTCACCAGATCGAGGAAGCAAACCAGCTCTGCGATCGCGTGGCGATCATCGATCACGGCCGGATTGCAGCCATAGACACACCAGAACGGCTGAAGCGAGCGTTCCAGCAAGTGCAGTCGGTGGAGGTGGCTCTGGAGCCCGACGGTCAAGCCCATGGTCAGGCACTATCTGCACTGCCTGGGGTGACCAAATCGGTCAAGATGGGCGACAAATGGCGGCTGTACACAAGAAACCCGTCAGCGCTGGTGCCCATGCTCGTGCACTATGCAGAGGAGCATGGGCTGCACGTGGTCAGCCTGAACACACTGGGGCCAAGCTTGGAGGATGCTTTCCTACAGATCACAGGAGGAGAAATCGGAGCCGTACAGCCTGGAGTGCGTGAAGACGGTCCCAGGCGACGCAGGAAAAAGAGGAACAGATGATGGCAGAGAAGAGAGGGCTCAAGAGGCTGCGCGATGAGATGGGTCAGGCCTGGACCATAGCAGTCAAAGACGTGCGGGTCTACTATCTGACCCCGCCCATGATCATGTTTGGGCTCATCACTCCCATTTTCCTTTTCTTCTCCTTCTCCATCAAGCGACAGATTGGCATCAATCAGGGCATTGCTCGACTTCTGGCGATGAACACCTTCTTCACGGCCTCCTCGGCTGGGCCAGTGATCATCCCCATGGAGCGTCGCGCTGGCACCTATGACCGGCTATTGGCCGCTCCGATGTCTCTGACCACCCTCCTGCTGGGCAAGACACTGGTGGGCACCTTTTTCGCTGCGATGGTGTCATCGGTATCGCTATCGGTGGGACTGTTGTTCCTGCACCTGTCTGTGGCGAACGCTGGCCTTTTGCTGGCGGCACTGATATTGAGCAGCCTCACTTTCTCGGCCTTTGGACTGGTTTTTGCCTCGATCCCCGCCCAGTCGGTCGGGAGCATCATGATGCCCAGCACACTGATCCGCTGGCCGCTGCTCTTCATCAGCGGGATCTTTGTCCCCTTGGAGGAGATGGCCCCCTGGACCAGGGCGCTCTCCTATCTCTCGCCCCTCACCTATGCCCAGGACCTCATGAACCACGCCGTGCTGGGCAGCGGGCATATGGCCCTCTGGTTGGACCTGGCGGTGCTGCCGGTGCTGCTGGTTGCGTTCTTGATCCCGGCGGCCAGATTGCATCACCGCAGCCGGGTGCTGGGCTACTGATCCACTGCTCCACTGTGGGACGGCCTGGTTGCGGAAGAGGTCGGTGTTTCTGACCGGGATTCCGCGTCCAGCAATTCTCCCTTGATCTCTTGTTCCAGATCCACCAGTTCCGAGGAGAAAGCTCGCGGCGCCCTTCCAATCAGGGCCATCTCCCGGCGAACCGTGCCGGGCTGGGGCGAGAGAATGACCACCCGGTCGGCTAGGATGAGGGCCTCGCGAATGCTGTGGGTGACAAAGAGCACCGTCTTGCCCGCGCAAGAGGCGCGAATCTCTCCCTGCAGGCGAGACCGCAACAGGGCATCGACAGAGGCCAGAGGCTCGTCCATCAAGAGCACTCGTGGATCGAGCACCAGGGCGCGGGCCAGAGCCACTCGTTGCTGCATCCCCCCGGATAGCTCGTGGGGGTAGAGGTCCCCTGCCGCGCTCAGTCCCATGCGAGCCAGGGCCTTCCGGGCGATCCGCTGGCGATCGGAGGCACTGCGGCCAGCCATGCGCAATCCAAAGGCCACGTTCTTTTCCGCGGTCAGCCAGGGAAACAAGTTCGGGCTTTGAAAGATCAGCGTGCGCTCGGCACCCCAGTGAGTGACCGGCTGGCCGTCGAGGAGCACCTGGCCCGACGTGGCTGGCTCCAGGCCAGCCACGATCTGGAGCAGCGTGGTCTTCCCGCAGCCGCTGGGCCCCACCACCACCACGAACTCTCCCTGCCCCACCTGGAAGTTGACGCCGCGCAAGGCCAGAATCTCGCTGCCGTTGGCTGCAAAGTGCTTGGAGATATTGACGATCTCTAGGAAGCTCACGGCTGACGCTCCCGAAGGGCCTGAGCATACAGCCGTGAAGGCTCCAGCCCCGCCCGCCACCCGCACAAAACCTTCTCCAGACGCAGAAGGAGCCTGTCTGTGGCTAACCCCACCATGGCCACGGCGATCATTCCCACGATCACATCCTCGGTGCGAAAGAGGTTGCGCGCCTCGATCATGAGAAACCCGACCCCGCGTTGCACGGCGACCATCTCGGCGGCAATGACGCACATCCAGGCCAGCCCGAGCCCGATCCTGGCCTGGGTCAGAAGGGCCGGCAGCAGGCGGGGCAGGATCACGTACAATATGGACTGCCGACGGCTGGCCCCCAGGGTCAGCGCCGCCTTGATCAGTTGTGGCTCCGCAGCCTTGGTCGCTGCCAAGGTACCCAGCAGCAGTGAGAAGAAGGTGCCCACAAAGATGATAAAGAGGGCCGGAGGATCGCCAATCCCGAACCAAAGGATGGCCAGGGGGATCCAGGCGGGGGGCGAAAGGGGCCGCAGTGCGCTGAGTAGAACGCTGCCCAGCTCTTCGAGGAGGGGATACAGCCCGAGGGCGATGCCGGCGGGAAGGGCCAGGATTGCCGCCACGCCAAAGCCCAGCAGCACCCTCCATGCGCTCGCTGTAAGATCGCCCAACAGACGCCCGCTCACCAGTAGCTGCCAGCCTCGGCGGAGCACCGCGCTGAAGGGTGGGAGCAGCATGGGGTCAACAAGCGACAGGCGTGTGGTGGCCTCCCACAGGGCAGCCACCACCAATGGGGGCACCCAGCGAACCAGCCTGTGCCGCCATCCCGCCGAACCCGTGACGTTAGTGCTCATCTGCGACCCTCGAGGGCCTCCTCAAGGGGCTTGAGGTTAAGCAAGTCATAGCCATGGGGTACCTCATCGATCAGCCCATAGCGCACCATGAGGGCCGCCATGCGCTCGACTTCACCTGACCGCACCGAGTAGTCGAAGCGCATCTTGGAGGGAGAGAAGGTGCTCTCCACCAGGTCTCGGTCAAAGGCGCCCAGCGTGTCCACCAGGGTCTGGGCAGCCTCGCCAGGGCTGTCGCTGACCCAGTCCACGGCTTCGCAGTGCGCGGAGAGGATGGAACGCAGTGCCTCGGGCCGTTGCCGCGCGAATGCCTCACGGGCCAAGACCACGCAGCAGGGATGGTCGGGCCAGTCGGCGGTGTAGTAGGCCAAGATCTGGGCCCAGCCCTGGCGCTCGGCATCGGTCATAAAGGGCTCGGTGTTCGAGGTGGCGTCCACCTGGCCGGTCTTTAGTACAGAGATCATGTCGCCCAACTTGCCGAAATAGAGCAGCTCGAGGTCGCGCTCTGGATCGATGTCGGCCTGCTCCAGGGTGTTGCGCAGCAGCACATCGAGGATTGACGCTCGGATGGTCGCCACCTTCTTGCCGCGCAAGTCGGCCACCTCGGTGATTCCGTCCCCCTTGCGCACCAGTATCCCATCGCTGCCCCTCCCGGTCACGGCCACGATGTGAAGGGGCGCGCCGTTGGCGATGGCGGCAATGGCTGTGGTCACCGGCAGCGAGCCCATCTGAAAGTCACCGCGCTTCATTGCCTCGATGATCTCGGTGTTGGTGGGTACCAGTTGCACGGTCACCTCAACCCCGCGCTCCTCGTAGAGCCCTTGCCGGTCGGCCACGTAAAAGGGGGTCTGGCAGTTCGAGGTGCGCACGCCGATGGTGATGGGGCCAGTCTGGCGACGAGAGGTGCACCCCACCGGCGCCAGGAGCATAAACGCAAGGGCTTGCAGAAAGCTACGTCGTGAACACTTCACACTTTACTCTCCTTTCAGTCAATCCGTCCCTCGATCCAGAGACGGGCGAACGGGCCCAGACCCCACAAGAAAGGGCACTCCTGCCATGTGAATGGCTGGGTGCCCAAGGGCTGACATACCAATCAACTGCCGAGAGTATATGCCCAAAGCCTCGTCTCGTCAATGCAGACTGGCGTCGGCCATGGTACTGGGGATTTGCGCGGGATGGCGACGAGAGCAGCCTTGCTGACCCTGTGGGGCAGCTTGGCTCTGCGCCCAGGGTGCCGTCACTGACTCCGGCTGTAGTCGCGGTATGCTTTCCCGAACACGGTAAAGTCCTCCGTCTCCTCCCAATCGTAGAGCCAGCCGTTGAAGCCCACCCAGCAGTCGTTCTCCTCATCGTAGTGCATGGGCACGTTGAGGCTGAACCAGGCCCAGCGCTGGATGAGTCGGCCCCCGTCGGCTGTCCAGCCGAGCTCTGGATCGGTGGTGTGCAGCATGTAGTCGAAGGTGCCCTGCATGAACTCGACTACCTTCCTCTCCCCTTCTGCGATTCTTTCTGCCAGGTCCTCGCTAGAGCCAAGGTACTCCGAGGGCATGAGCACGCCGTACTCGGAGATGATGACCGGCTTGTCACGCTCGCCTCGCCCGTCGAGCCAGGTGCAGAAGTCGGTAATCAGTTGTATAAAGTCCTCCACACTGCAATTGTCCAGGATGGTACATTGCTCCCTACCCTGCTCTCCCACACAAGCCTGTCCTTGGTCATCGTCCAGCCCATAGGGAATACCGCACCCCCAGCCATATCGATCCTCCTGGAGGATCTGCATGTGGATGTTCCACACGTCGATGGGCATAGTCTCGCCGTACTTCTCCTTGTAGTAGAGCAGGCAGCGGTCGAGCCATTGCAGACGCAGTGGGCTGGGCATCACCACCCCCCCTATGGCCACCTGGGCCGTCCGGTCGATGCCCTTGACGAAATGGTACGCGTCGTGGTAGATGTCTGCGTATTCTTCGGGGGTAAGCTCGCCCTGGCCTCCGGTCTCGGGCTCGTTTCCGATGATCCAGAGCGCGCCAGGATTGGCCTCGATGGCCGCTTCCAGCCCGGCCCAGTTCGACGGCCAGCTCAAGAGCTGCAAGGCGCGCGGGCCACGCGCACCCTGCGGGCCGCTCCCAGAGTAAACTGCCACCAGTTGCACGAACTCGATCCCCTGCGGCTGCTCGGGGTTTGTCCGGTAGGTCCAGTCGGTGTACCAGCCAAAGCCCAGTTGCTCGACGTTGGGGAAATCGCTGAGCAAGCTAGCGTCTGGGAATGAGGGCGCAACCCCTATCCCAAAGCGCTGGCGTATGGTGTAGACCGCGTCGGTCAGCGCGCGCCTCGCGACCAAGGGAAGAAACAGTTTCTCCTCAGCCTGCAAAGCCACCCCGCCTGCCACAGTCGCGGCCAAGGCCAGCGCCGCCAACAGCGCCAAGACCGAAAGAGCGGGTCGCAAACGGATCCACATCTGGGACGCGTACCTCCCTTTTTCCGCCCGGCACGATCCGGTGCTGGCCTCGCCAGGCGGCAGGTGCCGAGACTCCGCGCCGAAGCCACCGGCCCTCGGCGGGCCACTCAATCAAAGTAGGTGTCGCCGCGCCACAGGAGCGACTTGGCCACCCTGTCGTTCAGCTCCACGCCCAACCCGGGTCGGTCCGACACGGTCATCCACCCATTGCGGATGAAGGGCTTGTCGCCGTCGCAAAGGTCCTCCCACCAGGGGATCTCACGGCCATGGAATTCTAGCACCAGGAAGTTGGGGATGGTGGCGACGACGTGGCAGGCGGCCATCATCCCCAGGGGCGAGGAAACGTTGTGGGGCGCCACGGGAACATAGTAGGCGTCGGCCATGTCGGCGATGCGCCGTCCCTCCATGATGCCTCCCGCCTTGGCCAGGTCGGGCATGATGACATCCACAGCTCGCTTCTCAAAGAGCTCGAGGAAGCCGTACCGGGTGTATTGGTTCTCTCCCGTGCAAATCAGCGTGCTGGTCGAGGCCCTAACCTGGGCCAGGGCGTCCACGTTCTCGGCGGGCACCGGCTCTTCCAGCCACATCAAGCGCGCGTCCTCCACTGCTCGGGCCAGGGTGATGGCCGAGCCCATGTCAAAGTGGCCATGACAGTCGATGGCCAGGTCAACGTCGAACCCGATCGCCTCGCGTGTGCCCTGTATCAAGCCGATGATGTGGCTCATCTCTCGGGCGGTCAGAGTCCGGTTGTATAGGTCCCGCTTGCCGGGGCTCGCCCGGTCCACGTCGAACTTGAGTGCGGTGTAGCCCTCCTCCAGCACGGCCATGGCCTTCTCGCCGTAGGCTGCGGGATCGTAGGTGGTGCCGGCGTGACAATCGGCATAGAGGCGAATCTCGTCGCGGAACTTGCCCCCCAGCAACTGGTGTACTGGCACGCCCAGCGCCTTGCCCGCGATGTCCCACAGAGCGTTCTCGATGCCGGTCAGGGCAAACACCGTGGGTGCCGAGGAGCCCCCTGAGTAGCGTTGGCGGCGGCGCAGCATCTCGTACAGGGGACCGATGCGCAGCGGGTCCTGTCCCACCAGCAAGGGCTTCATGGCTAGAAGGATCTCTTTGACGGCGAACCCGCCCGAGAAGGCCCCTGCCGAGCTGCACTCTCCCGTGCCCACGAGCCCCGCGTCGGTGTAGATGCGCACAAAGGTCCACACGCACCCCCCGCTGCGGGGCTCTTGTCGTCCAATGAGGCAGGCCTGCAGGTCGGTGATCTTCATCGTTGGCCCCTCCATCAAGCCTTCGACGTTCTCCCGCTACGCAGGGGCCAAGTATACCTGACCGCTCTGGCGACGGCAAGGGGGAAAGGGTACGCGCGACCCGCCAAAGGCCTCCGACTTTCCCATCGATCCAAGCCCTCTCCCTGTCGGGCCTGACACGAACGGCGATGGCCACGCAGCGCGAGCAGTCCTCTCCTATTGACCTTGGTTGCCTCGTGGATTACAATGAAATCAGAGAGCACTGAGCTCTTGATCCAGAACCTAACGATGTCGCCTGACAGACAAGAGCCCCTGGCCGTCGGCGAGGCCGAAGGGCCTCGGCAAGAGGTTTGGCATCGGTTGGGTGGGCCAATGGCGCGTTCAGTCGCGACAAGTAAGCAGCAAGCCATGAACTTTGTCATCTTCATCCCAGACGAGATGCGAGCGGAGAGCGTCTCCTGCTATGGACATCCTCTAGTGAGCATGCCCAACTATGACCGCCTTGCCGAGGAGGGCGTGCGTTTTGACCAGTGCCATGCGCAGCACCCGGTGTGCTCGCCGTCGCGCCCCAGCCTGATGACTGGATGGTACCCTCACGTGGCCGGACATCGCACCCTCTGGTACTTGCTGCGGCCACACGAGCCGAGCCTCTTCCGCTACTTGAGAGAAGCCGGTTACCACATCGAATGGCATGGCAAGAACGACCTCTACGCGCCCGAGTACTTTTCGTTGGCCGTGGACCACTACGACTATGGCAAGTCGCCAGGCAGGATCTTGAGGCGGAATCTCTATAAACTCGATGACGCGGCCTACTACAGCTTCTTGTTCGAGCCCTTCCCTGGAAAGCCTGAGGACACCTTGGACATGGGCTGCGTGCGGGCCGGGATCGACTTTCTGCGTTCGCGTTCTGCGCGAGATAAGCCCTTTGTGCTCTATCTGCCGACGATCTTGCCTCATCCACCTTATTCGGCGCCGCAGCCCTATCACGATATGTACGAGATCGAGGACCTGCCTCCGCTGAGGCCGCCAGACCTCCCCGGTAAGCCAGACTATCACCAACTGATCCGACGATACCGCCGTCTGGATCGCCTGCCCGAGGAGCACTTTGCCAAGATCCAGGCCGTCTATCTGGGCATGTGCAGTTATGTAGACTGGATACTTGGGCAACTGCTGGATGCCCTCGACGAGACCGGCCTAGCCGAGGAGACCACGGTCATCGTGTGCGCCGACCACGGCGACTGGGCGGGCGACTATGGTCTGGTAGAGAAATGGCCCAGCGCCCTCGACGACACGATAACTCGCGTTCCGCTCTTGATACGTGCCCCCGGAAATGCGGCAGGGCACACGGTCGAGGAGCAAGTCGAACTGTTCGACATCATGCCCACCGTGCTGGGTCTGGCCAGCGTGGAGGCACAGCACACCCACTTCGCTCATTCTCTGGAGAGCCAGCTCCACGGTGAGCCTGGCGACCCAGGGCGGGCAGTCTATGCTGAGGGCGGCTACGACGCACACCAGCCACACTGTTTTGAGGGGCGCTGGGGCGAGTATGGCATTCCACGCTCGGCGAGGCACATCTACTGGCCCAAGGGGCTCCAGCAGCAGGAGCACCCTGAGAGCGTCTGCCGCGCGACGATGATCCGTACGCTGGAGCACAAGCTGGTCCGCCGCCCGGGAGGCGTGAGCGAACTGTACGACTTGAACGACGACCCACGCGAGCTGCAGAATGTGTACGATGATCCACGGTTCGCCGAGGCCCGCACAGAGCTCGAATACCGCATGATCGACTGGTACATACACACCTCAGACGTCACTCCATGGGATGAAAATCCCAGGGGGCTGCCGGCTTAGTAGCTCTGGCGACGGCAAGGGCGAAAGGGCGAGACCACCGCAAAAGGGGTTCGTCACAGGTGAGCCGTAGCACAGCGAAGCCGAAGAACCTCTGTTTTGCGCGGTCGAGACTCTTGGCTTGTACCCCTCAAGTTCGGGGCACTTGTGCCCCTTCACTACGGGGTACTTGTGCCCCTTCACTACGGGGTACTTGCGCTCAGAGTGACAACGACGGGGGCTCACACAAGGTTTTTCGACGCTCTCAGTCTTCCTCGATTGCAGAGCGTGGGCTCTTGGCGGTATACTGGTTTGTGTTACACTGTGCCGGAGCGGAGAGCATGGCAGAACTCTTGATCGGGGTGGACTTGGGGGGCACCCAGATACGTGCGCTCCTGGTTGATGGGCAGGGCAAGGCCCTCAACCGCGCCTCCATGCTGACCTGTCCGGACGATGGGCTCGAAGCGATCATTCGGCGCATCGAGGACACCGTGCGGCGCGCAGTGGGCAACATGCCCTGGGGCCAGATTCGCGGGATCGGCGTTGGGGCCCCTGGACCAGTGGACCCATGGACAGGCGTGGTTGTTGGCGCTCCCAATCTACCGGGATGGCAGGACGTGCCTCTGCGCGACATCATGGCCGAGACCTTTGGCCTTCCAGTCTACCTGGGCAATGACGCGAACCTGGCTGCTCTGGCCGAGCATACTTACGGGGCAGGGGTCGGGGTGGACCATATGATCTACATGACTATCAGCACCGGCATCGGCGGCGGCATCATCGTGAACAGAGAGCTCCTCTTGGGGGCTGGAGGCCTGGCCGGTGAGATCGGCCACCAGACTCTGGTTGACGATGGGCCTCTCTGCGGCTGCGGCAATCGCGGGCATCTGGAATCACTGGCCTCTGGCCCGGCCATCGCTCGCGCGGCGAGAGAGGAGGTTGCCAGGGGTCATGGGCATCACATCCTGCAGTTGGCTCAGGGTGTGGCCGACGCCATCGACGCCAGGATCGTGGCCCAAGCAGCGTCCGACGGAGACCCGACCGCTGAGACCATCATTCGCCGTGCAGCTACCTACGTGGGCATCGGCCTGGCCAATCTGTGCAATATCCTCAATCCGGAGCTCATCATCCTGGGAGGTGGAGTCACCCGCGTTGGCCATCTGCTCTTCGACACAGTGCGCGAGACGGTCGCCGAGCGGGCAATGTCCGGCGCGCGCCAGGTGCGCATCGTGCCGGCGGCCCTGGCCGACGATGTGGTGCTTCTCGGCGCGGTGGCCCTGATCGAGACCGCTGGCATGGAGGGCGGGAATCCTTGAGACACAGTGGTTCGAGAGAACAAGAGCTGGCGGTTTTCCAGGAGAAGCTGGGTATTGACTTCCAGGAGGTCTCTCTTCTCGATGAGGCGCTTACTCATCCATCCTTCGTCAACGAGTCCGCGAGCCCGACCGTCCCAGACAACCAGCGCCTTGAATTCCTGGGCGATGCCATCCTCGACTTTCTGGTGGGCGAATGGCTCTTCCAGCAGTATCCCGGGGCCAGGGAAGGCGAGTTGACTACTCTCCGCGCGTACATAGTCTGCACCGAAACGTTGGCCTCATTCGCCGAGCAAATCAACCTGGGTGGATACCTGCGGTTGGGCAAGGGGGAAGAGAGCACAGGAGGCCACAGCCGACCGGCCAACCTCTGTGCTGCCTTCGAGGCCCTGGTGGGAGCCATGTACCTGGACCAGGGCATGAGGGCGACCCGTTCCTGGCTGCATCGGGCCCTGGCGCAACGCGCCGAGGATATCGACCTTCACCGTGCGGTCAAGGATCCCAAGAGCCTTCTTCAGGAGCACACCCAGGCGCTCTTGCACGTGACGCCGTCGTACAGCATCATTCGTGAAGCAGGCCCAGAGCATGCCAAGGTCTTTACCGCCCAGGTGATGGTCGGGGAGGAGCCATGGGGTGAGGGGTCGGGCACCACCAAGCAAGCGGCGGAACAGGCGGCTGCCCGGGCTGCCCTGAGGAACCGCGCCACCGTAGAGAGAGGCGTCGCTCGTTGAATCGCTCCGTGCGATTCGACGGGCGCGACGACAAGCATCCTCCCCGGCTGACCAGAACCAGTATGGAACGGGCACAACCCTATCCGGCCAAGCGCACGATGGCGTTGCCTGCGATCCTCCTGCTTGCATGCCTGCTTTGTGTGCCAAGCGGCTGCAGGAGACGCCATGTCTCTCGACCCGTGGCGCAGCCGACCAGATCGGTCTCCAGGTCAGAGGAGGCTGCTCGTCGGCTCGTGCGCCGTTTCGATCAAGCCCTGCGCACTCGCGGACCCATCCGCATCGTTGTCACCGAGGATGAGGCCACTTCATACCTGGACCTCAATCTGAAAGACGCGCCGGTGCACGATCTCTCGGTCTGGTTCACACCGGGCGGGATTCACCTTTCGGCCAAGGTTCGCGCCTGGCGCGAAGCCAGGCTACAGGCGCTGCTGACGGTGACCTGCCCCGACAGCGTCCCGCAGGTGCAGGTACACGGCGCCTCTTTGGACGGGCATCCGCTCCCTCGCATCTTGCTGGCATCGTTGGAAGAGGCCGCGAACGACGCCCTCGCCGACGCACATTACCCGTTGAAGGTCGAACGGGTCGTGCTGGGCGAGGGCTTTATGGTTGTCACGGGATCGACTGGCCGAGGAAGCTAATCGCCAAGGACCTACTCATCCTCCGGGATCGGCTTCGTATCGATATCGATGATGACGTTCGCAGGTTGAACGGGCTCGACCGGGCTTGGGGCCATTGCCGGTCTCTCAACGATCTCTGGTTGCCTCGCCCGCTCTCTGCCCACTGGTTTCGCAACGGGCAACGCACCCCGCGCGTAGGGCTCGTGGGTGATGTTGACCCGCACTTTGCCATGGATCCTTAGCCCTAGCTGCCCCTCCACCACATCCTGGCACAACTTTCCCACCTGCTCGGTGAGTATGGGGATGTTCACCGTCGGGCTGGTGTCCAGATCGAGGACGATCACGACGTCTTTGCCACGGCTGGTGACCCGAGGTCGCACCTTGCGCACGCCGAGCAGCTCATCAACGCGATACTCGAGGCTTTGCGCCACCGACGCGACGCTCAGTTCCCCGGTCCCTCTGCCCTTGCCCCTAATGCGCACCGTCTTGTACCTGCGGTGCCGAATCTCCAGCCAGAGGAGTATGAGCAAGAAGAGCAATAGAACGCCCGCCCCCGCGATGAAGTAGTAGTAGTAGTCGTAGTAGTAGAACAACGACCCTTCTTCAAACATAGCCCCCCTGTAGTAGGAGAGATCGGTGATGGCATAGTCAATGGCAGACTCGGTACGCAACATAGTGAACACCACCAGGGCGATCCAGAACAAGATACTCAAGATCATCACGATGCGATTAAAGACGTTCATCCAGTCCCTCCTTGTGCACTAGGGCCGACCAGCCGACACCGCCAAGCTTCGACTACATTATACACACCATCGGGCGATTCGTCCACCCATTTGGCCAGGAATCCAGATCCGTCCGTGCTGAAAGGGACGCGCCGCCCACGCACTGCCCCTCTGCGGGGAGCGCAATGCGGCATCAACCTTCGGTCGAGCATCCTCAAGAGAGCCGAAGCCACGCGCCCTTGGCCTGCCCGTTCGCTTCCTGGGCGTCGGCGTGACGCTCAGGGGCGTGAAACGCCCCACGTGGGCTTGTAGGAAAAGACGATCTCGTGCTCGCCGGGCGAGAGGGTCAGGGCGCGAAAGACTCCATCGGCCACCAGGATAGGTGACTCCACTCCACCGACGGTCGCCCGCCAGCCCGGGTAGGCCAGATCGGCCAGGATCAGATACGTTGGTTCCTCTGCCCTCGCCCGCAGCACCACCAGCATATCCTCGTAGGTCACCACCTGAACGGGGAGCAGCTCCTCTGCCCTGAGTGGCTTGGGCAGAGATACCCGGTCCCCCGAGACAGTCACCGCGTTCTGCGGTAGCGCGTAGGCCCGGGGGAGGACATCCTCGTTGCGATAGACGACCACATCTTGACTGCGATAGGCGATGGAATGATCGCCCAGGCCCACCAGGTGCGAGAGCAAACGTGTGCGTCCCGAGGTCTCCCGCAAGCGCACTCGCTCCAAACGCACGAAAGCCTCGGGCCGTGCCGGACGCCACATCACCTCCTTGAGCCGCAGGGGGGCGTCCAGGGCGACGCGTGCCACATAGCTATGGCCGGGATGCTCGCCGGGTGGCCAGCCAGAGATCGCGGGCCAGGTGGTGGCCACCTGGGGCATGGCGTGGGCGATCTTGGTCGCGACGTCCTTTCGCTCGTAGGCCCACTCAGCCGTATCCTGCCCAGCCCGCAGAGGAATGCGTTCCTCCCGTCCCGACGCGTCGCGCAGCACAAGCTCAGCCACGATCTCGCCGTCTTGCAGGTGGGTCGAATGACTGAGATAGGACTCCACTTCGACGCCAGCAAGGTCCAACTGCGGCACCTGCAGCCAGACGTTGGCCGGCAGCGAGGCAAAGGGGTTGTGCACATCGTATAGCTCGCTGGCCTCATCCACCGGAAGGAGCTGGGGAATGAGATAGTACTTGACGTTCAAGAGGTTCAGGCGGTGGGCATCGAGATCGTCTATGAAAGCAGCGTATGACCTGGGCACCAGGGGCAGATAGACGTTGGCGCTGGGAAGGCCGTAGGTCAGAGCCAAGTTGGGATAGTAGGACTCGCGCATCACCGACAGCGCCGGAATGATCTCCTCTTTGGTGTACAGCCGATAGAGCCCGTCATCTTGGGCGAACCAGGAAAGAGACTGGGGCTTGCGCACCGCTTCTTGGTGCGGCACTGTCGCGTTGTATGTCCCGTCGAGCACTGCTCCGAAGGCATACAGGTCCACCAGCAGCACCAGACAGGCCGCCATCTTGCAGAGGTTGGTCCCGACCCGGCCCGCGCCCAGCACCACGGCCCCCGTGGCCACCAGGAAGGTCACCGGCAGCCAGCGCCAGACGGCCACCAGCTCCTCTACATCGGAAGCTGAGCGCACTCCGGCCAGGGCCGTGGCCAGAGACACACCGATCACGCTCAGGAGCGCCCATCCCATAGGACCGGGCCGACTCCTCGCCTGCCTCTCCAGAGCATCCAGTCCGATGGCCGACAGGAGAGCCAAGCCGAGGCTGGTCAAACACAGATACCGGGCGGGCACCCGAAAGAGGTTGAGTATGGGAATGTGGCGCAAGACCCGGTACATGGGGTTCCACCGGCCAAAGGCCAGCAACACGCCGCAGAGAGCCAGTCCAGCAAAGAACCACTTCTCGCGACGATGAGATCGCCACAGGGCAACGCTGGCCAAAGCCAGCGGCATGAGCCCAACATATCCCATGAGCTCGACAGAGCCGGTCGGATATGGATTCCCCAGGGCGAACGGGGACACGAACGTCGCCAGCATCAGAGGATGGAAAGAGTAGCTGGTGAAGAAACGAGCATCGAGCCCTCCTGCTCGCTGCGAGAGGCGGCTCAGTTCGGCCATCGGCAGCAACTGCGGTGCCCCGAGTAGCACTCCCAGCAGCACTGCCCCCAGCCATGCGTACAGTCTTGCCCGTGGCGCACGGCTGGCCCAGCCTGTGCACAGAGCATACACGGACAGAGCTGCCAGTCCCATCATCGAGATCTGCGCATGACCGGCGAGGAACTGTACTCCCACCACCAGGGCTAGACCCAAGGCCCAGCCCAAGGAGGCCATCATCCGATTGTCGTGGCGTCTCCCGAGCAGCACACGGGTGAAGAAGAACATCCAGGGCATCCAGGCCGCAACGCTCAAGATGCTCACATGACTCAAATGGGCGATGTTGAAGCCGCCCAGGGCGAGCACGATGGCACCAAAGTAGGCTGCACCCCACGACAAGCGGCTTGACCTGGCCCAGGCGAAAAACCCCGCCCCCGCCAGGAGATAGTGCACGACGATAGAGGCGCTGAGGGCGCGGTCCACCGGCAGCACGGCACACATCAGCCAGTTGAGAGGATAGAAAGCCGCGACCTCGCCTTCAGCCAGGAGAGGGTAGCCGGCCCCTATGCCTGCCGTCCACCAGGGAAGCGTGCCTCGAGCCATGGCCCGGGTCAAGGCGACGCGCTGGGGTAGATAGATGCGCGCGACGTCGCCTAGGTAGTAGACACCCCGATCGAGAATGACCTCGCCGAAGTAGATAGAGACGATGGCTGTGGCGGCGGCGAGGAGCCAGACCCCCGCCCAGAGACCACGCCGCCCGTGCACCTGAGCACCCTCTCGATGCAAGTTCTCCAAAGCCTGCCTTCCCCACCAGCCGCAACCGGGCCAAAGAAAAAGGCCAAGTCCCACGCAGAAGGGACTCGCCTCCATGGCCATCACACACGACAGGCCAACTACACCGCCGGCCGGATTCCCATGTAGACCTGTCCCGCCGTGAGGATACGCAGCAAGGTCGCTGCCGGGCGCCGGCCAACCAGCTCATGCAACTCTCTGACGGAAAGGGGCCTGTTGCCGTTGGCTACGAGGGTGAGGAATATGGCATCCAGAATCGGAGTGCCGGGTTGAGCGAAGCCCGGCTTGAGCGAGCAGCAAGTCCTGATGATGTGCCAGAGCCCGTCCACTCGCTTCACCTCTCCCGTTTGCTCATCCACCCAGTCGATCTCCTCTTCACCCTCATACCCGGCATAGTCGGTGCGGCACTGATCACACAAGAGTTCTTTGAGGTAAACTCGTATGTCGCGGCCGTCTCGCCTCCACCATTCGAGATCGATGTGGAACTTGCTGTCCACCGTGGGGCGGTGCCATTCTGCCATGGATCTCCCCTCTACCTGCCCTGATACTGGATCACCGGGTCCCTGACCAAGTCCTGGCGACCTGAAAGGGGCCGCTCTCGGATCTCCTCAGGGGTGTGATACACTCTCCCTGCCAGATCTGGATCGTAGGCCCAGTATCCGCCGCCCACCGGATCATAGCACGCCCGACGGGTCAGTTCAGCGAACACGGGCACCGACCCCGTCCGACGGATCAGATTGGCCACTGAGTAGACGGTCTTGGCATGCACCTGCCCCCTACCAAGCTTACTGAACTCTTCAAAGATGCTACGTATCATGGCACGCAGGGAACGCTTGTCCTCCTCAGCGTGGCGCATCAGGTTCAGGATGGCTTCGGGATCGGGCACGCTGACCAGCATGTGACGGTCGCAACGGACCATCCCGCCAGAGCGCAGCGGGTGCAACTCGAGCAAGATCGAATGGTCCACCGACCTGGCCGTCACAACCCATTGGTTCCGCCCCACGCGCATCTGACCTAAGGAGATACTGAAGGTCAGGGGTCCTTCCATCGGAGTAACCGACACCTGGCCGCCCACGCGCATTGCCGCAGTTTCGTACCAACTGCCCAGACCACACACGTATTGCTCATCGGGAACCACCCAAGCGTCAAAGCGCTCTCCTCTTCTGGCATCGACCATGGTCACCGCCAGATGGCGATTGCGCACGGGAGGCAACATGCGCAGGAACTGCAAGGTCGCCGGCATAGTGCCCGCATAGAGATGGGGAAAGGTGATCTCGAACCGAACCGACTCCAGGTCGTGCATCGGTGAGCCTTTCACATCGTCCAGCTCATCGCCCAGTTCCTCAACCAGGTCCAGCATGGTGAGCCCAATGTGCTCACCACCCACGGCTCGGAAGGCAGGTCTGAGCGCTTGCGGCCTATGGAAGACCGCCTCTGGCTCGAGTTCACGCAGGAACCAGGCTGGCTCCTCGGTGATGCTCACGTTGTCGAAACGCTGGTCCTCGGCCAGAGCGCGATTCAGGGCAAAGAGTTGCAGCTCGATGGGGACCGCAGCATCAACCTCGAGGAGTGGTAGCATGTCCTGCGCAGCCAGGGGTTTGCCACCCTCATCGATCATAGCCTCGGCAAGGTTGAGGAGAAACTCGAGGCGCCAGTCGGGCAAGAGCTCCCGCAGGAACCAGCGGCCATCAAAGAAGAGGAAATCCTGGTCGGCCTCCAAGGTCAACTCCAGCTTGGGTGCCACATGCCCCTCAAACAGGCGCACCACGTCTGCCTCGCCCATCTGGGGGCCGTCACCCAGGGCCAGTTCCTCGGCAGGACGGTTCAGCGGATGGGGATGGGCAAAGTCGGCCACGAACTCGCGCTCGGACGAACCATCCTCGAAGGAGACTCGAATTACGCTGAAGGAGCCGAACTTGGGATTGCGTCCCTCACGAACAGAGACCACTCGACCCAGACCGAACTCCATGGTAGAGAAGACCAGCGCCTGGCCTGGTTCATAGTGCCGCTCGGGCTGATACAATTGGCCTCTTTTGGCCTGGCGGGCAATTGTGTCCTTCTCGCTCCGGAAACGGTGCGCGATAACGGCCGAGACCAGGATGCTCAGAAGTTGTGGCCTGCCCGAATCCAGGATGACGCCCGTGACGAGATCCAAGTCTTGCCCGGACACCTGGTAACTGTCTCGCCAAAACGCCTCCGTTTCGGTCTGAAGCTTGCGCACACCGGCCATACACGCCTCCTCGCGAGACACAGCAAACGCCACAAAGGCCCCGGCCAGCTCAGCGCCGAAGCCTCCAGCAAGTAGCCGGGACGGGGCACGTGTACCCCGTACGGGGCACAAAAAGACGAGTGGGCGAAACAGGGCTCGAACCTGTGACCTCTTCCTTGTAAGGGAAACGCTCTCCCGACTGAGCTATTCGCCCGGCAACGAGAAGTTGTCATCAGGTGACAGTTTACCACAGAGTGGGAGACTGGTCAAAGGCCGCAGGTGAGAGAGCACATCATCGACGGTCAACCAGCCTGAATGGGGAAAGAGCCGTGCCATCTGAGGGGCAAACATGGGAGACTCGGTGAGCACCGGGGATGGCGGGCCGTCGGCGACGATCTCTCCCCCGACAAGCAACGCAACGCGGTCGGCGGCCTGCGCCACCAACTCGACATCATGGGTCACCAGCAGAACGCCCGTCCCCTCCCCCTGCCACTGCCTCAGGAGGCGCACCAGCTCCCGCTTGGCCGGATAGTCCATCCCTCGTGTTGGCTCGTCCAAGAGCAGAAGCCGGGGGCGGGTGACCGTCACCGCGCCCAACGCCACCCGCTGCCGTTGACCGACGCTCAAGTCGCGGGGATACGACGTGGCCACTTCTCGAAGATGCAGGCGATCCAGCAGTTCGTCGGGATCGACGGGAGGGGCATCGCTGAGGCCGAGGTTCCGCAGGGTCACCTCCAGCTCCTCGAGGACCGTGTCGGCGAACAAGAGGTCATTCGGGTTCTGGGGAAGGTAGCCAATGCGCCGGCACAGATCGGCCGTGTCCCGCCCAGCGACCGATTCCCCCTCAAGCAGGATCCTGCCCTGGTCTGGGTTCAGCAGGCCGACGATGCATCTGAGCAACGTGGTTTTACCGGAACCATTGGGCCCCACCAGGGCAACCAGTTCGCCAGCTTCCACCGCCAGGCTCACGCGGCACAAGACCCGGTTGGCCCCATAGCTGAAGGAGAGCCGCTCCACCTGAAGCACGGCTTCACTGAAAGTGCTAGTACTTGCAGCATGCCTGGCGGCAGGAGGTTCCGGGTGTGGACGTGAGACCTCCCTCCCGCCAGATGCGACCTGGGCGCGGGCCAGCGCGCGCCCTTCGTCCAACGTGAGGGGTAGCGGCTTCCATCCCAGCGCCTTGCCCAGGGTGATGAGAGGCGGGGTGAGGTCCATCTGGCCCAGAATCTTGCGAGGCGACCCGCTCAGCACTGGTTGGCCGCAGCCCTGCAGGTGAACCAGGCGGTCCACGTGGGGCAGGACCCGCTCCAACCGGTGCTCGGCCAACACAATCGTCAGCTCGGTGCGATCTCTGAGGCGCACCAGCGTCTCGAGCACATCCTGGGCCGAAAGAGGGTCGAGTTGCGAGGTCGGCTCGTCAAGAACCAGGATGCGGGGCCGCAGCGCAAGGGCGGATGCGATGGCGACGCGCTGTCGCTCGCCACTAGAAAGGGTCTCCAGCGGGCGGTCGCGCAGCGGGGTCAGACCGAGCAGGCCAAGCACCTCCTCCACGCGCGCTCGCATCTCATCAGGCGGCACAGCCTGGTTCTCCAGAGCGAAGGCTATCTCATCCTCGACCCGATCCACCACGAACTGGGCTTCGGGGTCTTGGAAGACAAAGCCGACGAACCGACTGAGCACCTGAGGCCCATCGGCCACAGGGTCGTGCCCAGCCACCGACACACTCCCGCTGAGGGTGCCGCCGGTGAAGTGGGGCACCAGTCCGTTGAGGCATCGCAGCAGAGTTGACTTGCCTGCGCCCGATGGCCCAGTTACCAGGACGAATTCCTGCTCACTCACGTGCAGGGTCACATCTTGCAGCGCTGGAGTGAGCGCGCCAGGGTAGGCGTAGGTCAGGCGGTCAAGATGGATCATCGGGACCGCCCTCCGATAGCCACGGCGGCTGGGACCAGCAAGCCCAGCAAGAGGAGCCCCATGAGAGGGTGAAACGTGGGCATAGAGAGGCGGGGGTAGGGTGAGTAATAGAGGGTATCGCGCCCGATCACGGGTATGGGCAACTGCACAGCAGCCAGGGTCAGCCCGCTACCCAGCGCAACCAGGGTGTCACGGATCCTCCACCTTCGCGACCGATAGCGGGTCCTTGGCACATACTTTCCGGCTAGCCACACTGCGCCCACAACAAGGCATACACCAGCGGCCAGCACCGACAGAGCCGGTCCCGTCCAGCCCGGGAAGAACAACCATCCCAGCCAGCCCAAGAGCAGGGCAAGGAGGCCCATGGCAAGCAATAGCTGGAGGCGCAGAGGATGCGATCGATCAGACACGGCGCCGTAACCCCGGGCGACCATCGCCTCGGCAAGGCCCATGGAGCGCTCCAACCCGCTCACCAGCAGGGGCACAACGATGGGCAGCCAATCGCGCAGGCCGCGCACCCTATGACCGCGCACCGCCTGGGCTTCCCGGATGCGGTTGAGGCTGCGGTTGGTCTCTGGCATGAAAGTGATGGCGATCGAGACCACGACACCGGCCTCGTGGAAGGCTTGAGGCGCGAGCCGCGCCAAATCGTGAACCGGCGTCACCCGATTGAAGACAGAGAAGCCGCCAAAGATGACCGTTAGGTTGAGGCCGTTTATCAAGCCAAAGACCAGGGCCTCAACTGTGACCCGCCCACCCAGCAGCGGGAGCCACCCAGGCAAGCGGAACAGGATTGTCTCACCAAAGTGGACGGTGAGAGCATTAAAGGCCGCGGCAAGAGACACAGCCAGAGCAGCGAAGCGAAACAGCGATGGGATCCCACGCCGTTCCTTGTGGGGGCCAAAGCTGACGTCCGTGAGCGCCACGATCAGCAGCAGGAGGACCGCGTAGAGCGGGTTGCGGCAGGAAGATGCAGCCACCAGGACGGTGAGCGCCCACAGGAGCCACGCACGCACGTCAAGCATGGGGATGCACCTCGAAATGGAAGCGAAGGCGGAAACGAGCCAGGGCGCGCACGGCTGGAGCGCCCAACAGCAGGATCAGAGCCACGTTGCCCACGGCTCGCGCCACATCCCAGCCCAGCGAGGTAGCCAGGTAGAAGGCACCATAGCGAGCCAACGCCTCGCCGAGGCTGGCGCCAGCCGACCAGGCCTGGTTGGTGGGTCCTGAGGCAAAGGGCCAGAAATAGACGTTCATGATGGCCCCAAAGAGCAGGCCCCACCCGAAGCCAAAGACGCTCAGGAGGATCAACTCTCGGCGACCAAACCCCCGCACGCGACGCGACCTCTTGCCCCTGACAAGGGCGATACCCCCCAGCCAGCCAGCGCTCAAGCCCATCCAACCGGCCGCAAACATCTGGTACGGGAGCCACGGTCCCACGCCCCCAGTGACCAGCGCAGATGCGAGCAAGGTGAAGGCTCCCATGAGAAAGCCAAACCGCCCCCCAAAGACGTATCCACACAGCAGGATGGGCGCAAAGATGAGGGACACGCCGCCGGGAAGGGGTACGACCACCTCGATGAAACGCAACACACTGGTGATGGCCACCAGCACACCCAGCATGGCCACGGTCTTGGCGCTGATGGCCTGGCCCTGGAGCTCCACGAGCAAGGCGATAACTGATAGCCCCACCAGAGCTGCCGTCGTCAGCGGGGCGTCTAGACTGTGGGCCATGGCTGTAGGAGCCTTGACCGTGTTCGACAAGAAGAAGGGATAGAGAAAGGCCAACAAGCCGATAGCGGCGCACAGCACATAGATGGCGATGCTTATCACCCTTCGCACCATCACCTCCAGAGAAACAAACCGCCGATAGACCGGCCAACCGCACGCGTGCGAGGCCACACACAGGGGGGCAGCGGCACGGGCGCTTCAGCTAGAGGATGCGCAGACCTGCTCGAACGATACAACCGGACCGGGCGGCTCGTCTCCCCAGGACCAACCCTCTACGTCGCCGTCGTGAGCTTTCGAGTCCCCAGAGCCCACTTGTGATTGCTGCCACTGGCCGTCCACCAGGTGCCAGTAGGACCAGTAGATACACGGATCCCCCTTGCACTCGCAGAAGCAGTCGTTCTCGGGGCAGCCTTCGCCATCGATGGCGCAGACGGTGACTCCCATACTCGAGTCGTGAGCCGCCACGACCTCCAGTCCCGAGTCCGTGAGCACATCGTAGCCCGTTATCTCCGAGTCGCCACAATCCACGCAGCGAGTGACCACCGAACCGTCACCATGCAGGACAACCAGTGCGACCTGGTTCCGGCTCGGGGCAGGAGCCGTTGTGCACCCTTGTAGGAAGATGAGCCACAGCAGCGCTCCCAGCCCCGCCCATATGCGAATCGTCTTACCTTTGATCATATCTCATCAGCCTCCTACCCACAGCGTGTCACTGTGGTCGTTGATCGCTCGACGAGGGCACGCATTGAGGCAACTGCGCGCCGGACCGCACGATCATGTTCGGCCTGTCGGAACGAGACCCGGCAGACAAAAAAGCCCCTTCCTTCACGAGACGTGAGGAAAGGGAAGAGCTCCCCCTCACGCGACATGGGGAGGAGCCCTGGGATCGCAGACTCTGCCCTTCATGCACCACGCCCTTTCCGCGAAGGTTTTGTGGTCGAGGTAGAGGCGGGTATCCTGACTCCAACGGCCTGTGCGATGCGCCGTGGCTACAGTTGCGGGACAGTGCCGGACTTTGACCGGCTTCCCCCGTTGCGCCCCAAACATCCGGGTCGTGGGGCACCTCTACCGAGGCCATGCACTATTCAGTTGTTCGCAAAGCAGTATAGCACAATCCTCGCGCCTGTCAAGCGAGGCCAGCGCGAGGATGTTGGAGAAAGGGCCACTGCCACGGGTGAGCCGTAGCGCAGCGAAAGTGAGGAATCCCTGTGTTGTGCGGTTGAGACCCTTCGCCTGTACCCCTGAAGTAGGGGCGAGTTTGAAACCCGCCCCTACAAAACGCAAACGACTGGTACAAGCTCTATGCAACAACACAACTGTTGCGAGGGAAGCGCGAATTGCCGGCATTTTTCCACACCCTGAAGTTCGGGGCACTCGCCCTCAGGGTGACGACGACGGGAGCTGGCGTCGAGTTCTTGCACGCCCTCGTGCGGCTTTCTCTCCCGGACAAGTTGGGGTATCATACGGTGGCTAGCCCATGTCGTGGGGGCGAGTGCCGAAAGAAGAGAGGGATCGTAGAAGGGGCGCATGACCTCAGGCGGCGAGGGTGATACGGCGACAGGGTGGGGGCACCCCAGAAGCTGTCTCGACAGGAGGTAGCGATGGCAAAGGAAATCGGTGCCAGATGGAAGCCCCTGTGGGTGACGCACCTCGGCTGCATCAAGGGATGCATCGAGTACCTGGGCTTGGATGTCTCGGACGCGTGGCTCTTTGGTGCGACCGGTCATGCCTTCGTCATCAACATGCACGAGGTCGTCTGCCCCAGCGGACCGACCGCGTGGAACACGGAGATGCTCTTCAAGCTGGGAAACAACGTCGGCTACACCATCGACGGAGTATTCGGGTGGAAATCGGGTGGCGGCTTTGGCGAGAGGCAGAGACTCGCCTGGGCCGACACCAGGCGGGCCATCGACCAGGGTTTGCCCTGCTACGGGTGGGAGTTGGAGATACCCGAGTTCTACGTGGTCTATGGCTACGACGATGTCGGGTACTACTACTCTGGTGCTCAGTGCGATGAAGGCAAGGGTCCCAAGGCGTGGCAGGAGCTCGGCGAGAGCGAGATCGGCGTGCTGGAGATGTACACCGTGAGGCCCGGGCAGGCCGCAGATGACATCACCACTGTCAAAGAGGCGCTCACCTTCGCGCTGGAGCACTCCAAGAGCCCGGCCAGGTGGACATACCCCAAGTACAAGGCGGGGCTGGCCGGCTTTGACCTGTGGATACGAGCGTTGGGAACCGGCACAGCCAACGGGTTCGGCATGGCCTACAATGCTGCCGTGTGGGCCGAGTGCCGACGCTTTGCCGTTCACTTTCTTGCCGAGGCCCGCGAGCGCATCGGCGACCAGGTCGGCGCGCTGCTAGACGAGGCTGCCGCCCACTATGAGACGGTCGCACTGAGCCTTGAGAAGGTGCAAGAGACTTTTCCCTTCCCGCCACAGGGCGGCGAGATCGAGGATGCCGAGCGCTGCGCAGCGGCCATTGAGCATCTGAGGAAGGCCCGAGGGGCCGAGAAAGCTGGGCTGGGGGCGTTGGAGGCGATACTGGGCGCACTGTGAGATCGTCTGCGACCACAACCAGGGCTGTAACTCTGTCGAGGCTTCCACAGGTGCTATAATCGGGTGGCCAGAAGGAGAGAACGGGTGATCGCTCCCGTGGTGATCGTTGACTATGATCCCCAGTGGCCAATCCTGTACGAAGAGGAGAAGGGTCGCATTCTTGAGGCCATCGGACGCGTGATCGTGGCCATCGAGCACGTCGGGAGTACGGCTGTGCCCGGGCTTGGAGCCAAACCGATCATCGACATCATGGTGGGGGTGGGTCACCTCGCCGATGCTGAGCGGTGCATTGAGCCGCTCCAGGCCATAGGCTACGGGTACGTACCCGAGCATGAGGTCTCTATGCCGCAAAGGCGCTACTTCCAAAAGGGGCCGCCGGACGCACATCGCCACCTACACATGGTGGAACTGGCTAGCGAGTTCTGGCAAAGACATCTCCTCTTCCGCGACTTTTTGAGGGATCATCCTCAAGTGGCTCAGGAGTATGACCGGTTGAAGAGGGAGCTGGCCGCCAGGTATGGCTCGGACAGAGCCGGCTACACCGAGGCCAAGACGTCGTTCATCAGATCCGTGGAGGCCAGGGCCAGGACCCTCACCATCCCCCAACCCCTTCCTCTCCCGAACCCAGGAGAGGAAGGGGACCAAGAAACGCGGGCACGTGCTCCCCTCTCCCAGAGTTGGGAGAGGGGCCGGGGGTGAGGGCGATCGACGCGGGAGGGACACGCATGACCCAGCACAGAAAGCGCACTCGCACCTCAAGGTCCGTTCAGGAGAGTGCGCGGATACTTCGCCAGCGGATGACCCCTGCCGAGAGGCTGCTGTGGGAGTGCCTGCGAAACAGGAAGTTGGGTGGGTACAAGTTTCGGCGACAGCATCCCTTGGGTCCTTTCGTGGCTGACTTTTGCTGTGCGGAACGCCGCCTGATCGTGGAGGTTGATGGCGGCGTCCATCGCGGACACGCCGAGCGCGACGCAGCTCGGACCGCTCAGTTCAAGCAGCACAACTACAGAGTCATCCGCTTCAGCAATGAGCAAGTGCTCCGTGACCTTGAAGGCGTGCTGAAGACGCTCTCTGCGACCTGTTCTGAGGAATCCGACGCCAATGATCGGTGTTAGCTCGGACGCGGCCCTCACCATCCTCCAACGAGCCCCAACGGAGCATCTTCGACCTTCCTCTCCCGGACCCAGGAGAGGAAGGGGGCCAAGAAACGCGGGGACGTGCTCCCCTCTCCCAGAGTTGGGAGAAGGGCCGGGGTGAGGGCGATTGCGGCATGACAAACCGCTGCCAGCCGGTAGGTTATCAGGGAGTGTTGCACCTTGGAAGAATACGACCGCGCTGACGCTCGCTTCTACGACTACTACTCGACGGGGGTGCCGGGCGACGTACGCTTCTATGTGGAGGAGGCGAAAAGGGCGGGATCGCCGGTGCTGGAGCTTGGCTGTGGCACCGGGCGCATCCTGATCCCCACCGCCCAGGCGGGCATCGACATCGTCGGCCTCGACCGTGCGCCGGCCATGCTGGCCATCGCCAGGGACAAGCTATCCGAGCTCGGTGCCGAGACGCGACGCCGCATCGAGCTGGTGGAGAGCGATATGCGCACCTTCTGGCTGGGGCGGCGCTTCAAGCTGGTCACCATCCCCTATCGGGCCTTCCTGCACTTGCTGACCCCAGTCGATCAGCGGCGGGCACTGGAACGGATTCGCGACCACTTGACCGACGATGGGCGGCTGGTACTCAACATCTTTGACCCCAGGCTGGACATCATAGTGGGGCATTTCGGATCCCTCGGATCTGCTCTCAAGAAGGAGATGGAGTTCTTTCACCCAGACACGGGGAATCGGATGATCCTGTGGGATACTCGTCAGTACGACCCCGAGCGTCAGATGATCGAGCAGTATTGGGTCTTTGAGGAGTTGGACGGCCAGGGAAAGGTGGTCTCCAAGACCTATGTCCCGCTCACTCTCCGCTACATTTTCCGCTACGAGATGCAGTATCTCTTGGAGGTGTGCGGCTACCAGGTCGAGGCCCTGTACGGGGACTTTCGACGGGGTCCCTTCCGATATGGCGGCGAACAGATCTGGATTGCCCGGAGGGGCTAGTTTGGTTGCCCTTTGATTCGGCACTCGCCGATCTTGCTGAGGCGCGTTCGTGGAATACGCTCTTTGTAGCTCGCCTTCTCTCTTCGGAGGGGCGCAATGACCGAGCGGACCCTATTCGAAGACCGCCTGGTAAAGATTGACCGGCGTCTGGCCCGGCTTGATGCCCGGTACGTCGAATGGAACTGGGAGCTGGCCGAGCAGCAAAAAGAGCTTGTCGATAGCGGCATGGATTACTGGAGGGCTCTCAGCATAGTTCAGGCCCAGCGTGAGGAGAGCATCAAGAGCGGCAACTGCCCCGTTGATTTCGACGCCCTCAATGCCCTGCTGGATGAGCTATGTGCCATCTACCTGGAAGCAGATCGGCGGCAGCGCACCGCCATTCGTAGCCTTTTCGACGACAAGCGAAGCGCACTCAAGCACCTGCATGCCTACATAGGCCGGACAGCCAGGCTTCTGGAATCGTCCAGGGGCCGCAAATGGCTTCGCCTCGGACTGGCAGCGGCTTCCATCGCTGACAGAAGGGTGGACTGGCGAGACCTCCTGGTATGCCTCGGCGACCTCTATCTCGCCGCCAGGCGGGTCAGGATGCGCCCCGGCAGTGACTTTCAGGCGGTGGCGAAGCTGTCGAATCCGGTTGGACTAGGTGGCGAGCGCTCCACGCGCGACCTTCTCGCCGATTTCCACAAGTCTGCGTATCTGAGGTCTATCAGGCGCAAGGCAAAGAATCGCCGCAAGGGCCGCGCGTAGGAATACAGGTGCCGTTCACCGGTCGGGCCCGAGCAAGACATCGAGAGGAGGATTGGCCATGCTCAATCCCAGGGCGTATGAGAACTCGCGGCCAGGTGGGATCGGTGTGCTGGAGATCGTGGACGGTCGAGAGGCGAAAGAGGGCCGGCCATGCCAGTTCGTCCCCCTTAGGCGCACGCAGCTGTGTGGCGAAATAGTCGGGCCGCTGGCCTCCCTCGAGCTCACGCAGGTCTATGGCTATTCTCAGGAGCAGTGCGACAAAGTGCTGGAGGTGCTCTATCGCTTTCCCATGCCCGGCGACGCCGCCATCACCGGCGTGCGGGTACGCTTCGGCAATGTCGAGATTCGGGCCGAGCTGAAAGAGCGAGAGCAGGCCGTCGCCGACTACGAGGAGGCCAAGAAACAGGGCAGGCAGGCTGCCCTGGCCACCCGAGAGTCGCCAGACGTGTTTACTCTGCAGATCGCAGGGATTCAGCCCGATCAGGAGGTGGCGGTGGAGACGAGCTACGTGCAGCTTGCCCGGGCCCAGGGGGCCGGCTGGATGCTGCGCATTCCTCTGACCACGGCGCCGCGCTACATTCGCACGGACGAGCTCGCCTCCCGCCATGCTCAAGGGCAGCCCTTGTTCCTTCTCCGCGATCCGGGGCATCGCTTCTCCCTCGACTTGACCCTGCGGGGAGCCGGGTCGGTGGAGAGCGACACCCACAAACTCGACCTGGAGCAAGACCAGGATGGGATGCGAGTTCGGCTCAAGGATGGCCCGGTCGTCCCCGACCGCGACTGTGTGCTCTCTTGGCGACCCCCGGCGAAGCAGGATCGCCCCAGCCTCCAAGTCATGCTCCATGACGATTCCGCTTCCGCGCAGGTCTATTTCCTGGCCCTGGTGGCGCCGCCGGCCGCTCACCAGCCCGGACAAGGTGTTCCGCGAGAGATCACCCTCCTGGTGGACCACTCCGGTTCGATGAGCGGGGCCAAGTGGGAAGCCTCCGACTGGGCGGTAGAGACGTTCCTGTCCGACCTCACCGAACGCGATGCCTTTGCCCTGGGCCTGTTTCACACCACCACCCGATGGTTCGCCAAGAAGCTCCGCCCTGCAGACGCCGAGACGGTCGAGAGAGCGGCTCACTTTCTACTGGAGTCGAAGGATAGCGGGGGCACCAACCTGGGCGTGGCGCTCGAGCAAGCTCTGGACATGAACGTGTCCAAAGATGAGCGTGCGCGTCACTTGCTGGTGGTCACCGACGCGCAAGTGACCGATGCCGGGCGCGTCCTTCGCCTGGCCAGCGAGGAGGCAAGACGCAAGCATCGCAGGAGGATCAGCGTGCTGTGCATCGACGCCGCGCCGAACGCCTTCCTGGCCAACGAGCTGGCGGAACGCGGAGGGGGAGTGGCCAGGTTCCTTACCAGCGCCCCCGAGGAGGAGGATATCACCACCGCTCTGGACGAGGTCCTCGCCGACTGGGCCGAGCCGGTGCTGGCCGATCTCCGGCTGGGCGTGGATCGTTCGCCCGTCGAGGCCGCCGGGCGTCAGGTCTTGAAGAGCGACAGGGCGGGGTGGGGCCTTGTTGACCTTGGGGACTTGGCTTGGGGTCGCGCAATTTGGGTGGCTGGTCGCATCCCCCGGGGAGAGGGTGGCACGCTCTCCTTCAGCATAGCGACGAGAGACGGCCAGGAGGTGGCTGCCTGCCGCTTGCATCTGACCGGCGAGAGGAACGAACGTCCCGCGCTGAAGGCGCTATTTGGCGCGCGACGCGTGCTCGGCCTAGAGTTCCTGATCAACTCGGGATACGACCAGGAGGCTCTGCGGGAGCAGCTCGAGCGCCTGGGCTACGAGCCAGAAGAAGCCCTGGGTGGACGGGCAGGAAAGCGCCCCAGGGTGTACGCGGAGAACGTCCGCATGGACGCGCAAGAAGCGCTGCGGGGTTTGCTGGTGCGCGAGGCCCTAAACTACGGTCTAGCCAGCTCGGAGACAGCATTCGTGGCCGTACGAACCGAGGCGGGAAAGCCGGTTGAGGGCACCGTGGCGGTGGCCAATGCCCTGGCCGAGGGGTGGTCCGCGGGCTTTGTCACTCGTGGGTTGGGGTCGGGAACCAGGGCGCGCTTGGGAATGCCCAAGGCGGTATTCCGTGGGGGAGGCCCCCCTGCCGGGCCGTCAGTGAGAATGGCCTCTCTTGCGGCACCCCAGGCGCTGCCGAGTTTTCTTCGCCGTCGGAGAAGGGCCGGGGTCGGCGACAGGGCCGCCGCCGAGAAGGCCGTGGAGGAACTCGCCCCCCTGTTCACCGGCGTTCCCCAGTTCGATCGGGGCCAAGCGGTCCTCTTCGACTCTGCGAGGAGAGAGGACGCGGGCAAGCTGCCCGAGTCGGGCAGGATAAGCCGGCTGGTCGTGCGTTTTCCTGGCGCAACCTTCGATCATAGAAGCCTTGACCGTGGCTTGAGCATACTCATCTTCGTGGGTGACCTCTCTTCGCCGCGAGCCCGAGTGCGACTTGCCGACCTGCTTCGCCGTCGCGGAGAGCGGCCACTGAACCTCTTGAGGAGGGCAGGACAGGTGGTGCGCATCGTCCTAGTGGACCCGGCCGGCGCCTGGGCGCGGGGCGCACCCCAGATGAGCATTGGGTTGCGGTGGTAGACTGGCGGTCGATGCGATCTACAAGACTGCAAGATGGACAGCCCAGCGCAATGCTGGGCTGTCCGCGGCCTGAAGTACTCTCCAGGCACGGAAAGCGCTCTGACACGGCCGGCGGGCGGGCAAGAAGGTGTCGAGCGTGGCCGGGTGACCACGGAAATCTACTCGCCGACCACGAACAAGTTCCTGGGTATGGCCTACGTGCCGGCGCACAGAAGGTGGGTGGGGGGGCGGGCCACGACCTGAGCGGACCGCAGGCGCTTGGGGCGCAGGAGCGGCAGGCAAGGGTTTGCTCCCTCATAGACTCTCATAGTACCCGAAAAGGCAGACGTCGGCGTTGGGGAGGAGAAGCACGACCGTATGGGTCGGTGGGCCTAGGAGCCGTCTGTGCCTTGCTGGAAGGCGTCGTGCACGACTTCAACGAAAGCTCGCCCTACATCCTCGTCATAGGTGACTTCGTAGATGTGCGTTCCAGAGTCAGCTCTTTCGATCTCATGGATCTCTTGCTTCTCAAAGCCAAAGGGGCTGGTACGAGGCCATCTCTCCCCTTTCTTCCGAGGGCGAAACGACGCGGATTGCTTACACCTGCACACGATCCACCCGCCGTACAAATCGGCGTCGTCAGCCCGGCATAGGAGGTAGTTCAACCCGATGCCTCTATCATTGTAGAGAATCGCAGCCGCCCGAACCTGCCCTCTTCTGAGGCTCAGACGAGGATCGACTGGAAAGGACTCCAAGTGTATTGTACCTCCGTAGGGAAGTTGAAACGCGGAGTTTGCAGCGGACCGCCGTTCACGGATCTCTCCAAGGCTGCTTCGCTTATTGAACTCCGTGATCACGCGCGAGATCGTCTCGCGCAGCGCATCGAATTGATGGCGATCAATGCGTTGTTTGTACGCCTTCTCCTGTGCTCGCTTCTCCTCTTCAAGGCGTTGTCGAGTGACTAGATGGTGAGCCTTCGCGGCACCAGCCAGGAGTAGCCCAACCGAGTCCGGACCTGCAACCTCTGCCATTCGGTGCGAATCCCAGGCACTCTCCACCGCCACTTGAACCTGATGCCAGTCGGTAAAGCGGTCCAGAGGGCGCTTCTCCATGAGCCGAGACACAACATGACAGTACCCCATGGGCAACTCAGGGCGCTTTGCATGTAGCGGCGCAGGCTGCTGAAAGAAGTGCATGTCTCGCAGGCCGTCGATGTCGTAGGGATCTTGCGGTAGCTGGTATGGATACTCGAGTGAGGCCATCTCATAGAGAACGATGCCCATTGCGTACATGTCGATCTGAATCCGGTTTGCCTCAAGCTTCCACCCTTCAGGTGCCATATACCACAAGTGCTGGCGTCCCTTGAAGGTCCTAGTTCGTGTTGCGGCATCCACAATCTTTGCGAGACCGAAGTCCCCGATCTTCAATCTACCGCCGTCCAGAAAGATGTTGTCAGGCTTCAGATCCCGATGAAGCATCTTCTCGTTAATGGCGGCGATGCCCTCTACGAGGTCCTCTGTCCATAAACGTACTCTATTGGGGGGCACTTGATCTCCAAGGTCCTTGAAGCGATTCAGCTGATCTTGGAGTGTCCCCTCCATCAGAAACTCCATGATTATGTACGGAGGCAGGCCAGGCGCCGACGTTTCGACATGGACTACTTGCACGACGTTGGGATGCTGGATCTGTTGCGCCGCCATTACCTCATTCATGAACGCTTCCATCTCATCATCAGCGCCAAAGGACTGGGGAAACTTCACAGCATAGACCGTACTGGTATCCATTTCCCGTGCCTTGAATACGACGCCAAAAGCTCCCATGCCGAGAGGCTCTTCCAATCGAAGGTCATTGCCGGGACTAGGTCCAGGGATCGTCAATCCGGTGTCAGGAATCATCCGCCATCCTCCCTTCTTGACAGGGACGTGCCCCTGCAAGTAGCGAAGGGCTTGGTAGTGTTCGCTCATCTTGCGATTCACAGCCCTTGCCATCGCGCAGGCCTTGGCCTGCACTCGCCCCGACGCCCCAGACGCGCCGTCAAGCAAGGGCATGGTATCACAGCTCGGTCACCGGGTCTAGCCGGCTCGAGGATGACCCTGCCACTTGCCACGCCGGGGCAAATGGGCCAAAATGCCCCGAAAACGCTATCCCTTCAAGCTGCCCACCCACGCTCTCTTGGGCCACTCGACCAGCTGCGTCCAGCCAACGATGTACCGTGCTCGCGCTCAGATGACATCGCTTCT
>SDBU01000884.1_pt1 | contig 43636 bp, 31 predicted proteins | sample 2277071 | NCBI WGS metagenome assembly SDBU01 (sample SAMN10397929, study PRJNA504765) | marine sediment metagenome | isolation source: marine sediment core GS08_GC12, 126 cmbsf | place: Arctic Ocean: Gakkel Ridge, Loki's castle | collected 2008
GAACACGAGAAGGGGGCCCTGAGGGCACGGTAGGAGGGCTATCGTGAAGGATGCGCTGCTGACTCGCGCCCGCGAGCACATCGCGCCAATTGTGACTTGTGTGGCGGCCGCAGTGTTTGGCATCGTGTCTCTCACCTACCCCTTTGGCCGCGACCAGGGAGCATACGCTGCTTTCGCGGACGCAGTCCTCAATGGGTCTGTCCCGTACCGGGATGTCTTCGACATGAAGCCCCCCCTTGCAGCCGTCGTTCATGCGGCGGCCCTGGTGCTTTTCGGTCGCTCAATGTCCTCTATTCGGATCCTCGACCTTGCTTGGACGGTGGGTACCTCGTTGGCGATCTGCGCCTTCTGCCATCGAGCATATCGGCGGCGATGGCCAGGCGTCGTTGCAGGGCTGTTGTACTCATATAGTTACTACCTGTTCCATTTCCCCCACACGGCGCAAGCAGACGGCTGGCTAAACCTCCCGAGCACACTCGCAATGCTGGCCACAGTCGCGGCCGTCGAGGCGGCTGGGAGAAGAGAGTCAGCGCGACTTGGTCTTGGTTGCCTGCTTGCTGGCGGGTGCGTGGCCATCGCCGTGCTATTCAAGTACACGATAGGTCTGATTCTCGTCACGTGCGGAGTCTTTTTGCTCGTGAAGATTCCAAGAGACTCCGCAAGAAGGGCCGTCGGTTGCTTCATCTCGGGCTTTCTGATTCCGATGGCGCTGGTCGCGGGCCTCCTGGGAACCAGTAGCGCCCTACCTGCCTTCATCGAAAGCCAGTTCACGATCGTGCCTGGGTATGCCCTGGTTAGGACTTTCCGGAGCCCGACGGTCGATCTGGCAACGATGGCGTTATTTTTGCTGGTCAATCCCGGGGGGGGTTTGGCGGGGCCATTCGCTGTCGCACGATTGTATACGATGCTTCCAAGTGTCTTCAAGCGGGGGAAGTACGTTCAGGGCAGAGAACGGGGCGCGTCAGCCGATACGCTTGTTCTACTGTGGCTCACGGCAGCCTTTGCTTCGGTGTACGTTCAAGGCAAGTTCTTCATGTACCATTTCCTTCCTCTTTTTCCAACGCTTTCTATCATGGCTGCGCAATCTCTTCTTAGGTATCTACGGCCCTTCTGGATTCGGATAAACAAGAGTGGCCTGAGATCCGTCTTGATGATTCTTGTCGCGCTAGGTCTTGTGGTCCCTACATCTTATCCGGCTCGATTTGCCAGGGTCTTTGCCCTGGTCACGGAAGGGCAAAGTCTCCGCGACTACTGGAAGACCGACCAGTTTGACTACTGGGAGACAGGCGAATCCGATAGTCCCGGTTTTTCGCTGGGCGGTCAGCTTGCCCTCGTAGACTATCTTCAAGGACAGACAGATCCCACAGATACCCTGTTCATATGGGGTTCGGAGTCGTTGGTCTACTTCCTCGCTGGTCGCTGCATTGTGTCGCGACACATCCACATTTACGCGCTGGCCTCGGTGTGGGCTGCGCCCGAATGGAGAAGGGAGCTGATCGATGAGCTGCTGGCGAGCCCCCCCGTGGTGTTCGTCGTCGTGCACAACGATCACAACCCTTACGGCCTGGGACACGACAAAGACTCCTATGCCACCTTTCTTGAATTCACGGCCCTCTACGAGTTTGTGGATCGGTGCTACGAGTTCAAAGTCGAGATTGACAGGTTCGATGTCTATCGCCTGAGGCCCCATCGGGAATCCTGCATGTCTTGGCCTGGGCAAAGCCAAAGATGAAGCGGGGAGGATCGTGGGAGTTTCCGAATAGCTGGGGCAGCACCACCAGCGATCGGCTGCAGGTTCTTGGGCTCCAAAACGGAGACAAACTCGTGTTTGCCTATCTCTTCCTCTTAATGCGATGATTGGTTGTGCCGAAACACTATACGAGCGCGATTAATGCGGGAACGAGCTGGCCCAGCCGTTGCTGGGCGCAGATTCAGACGGATCATCCACGAGCTTGCCAAAAGACTGGGGGCGCGAGCTGAAGTGACCGCAACCGGGTAGGTGAGTATTGCAGAGGGTTTGCCCAATACCGCGGGCGCGCCAAGGTTTGGGCAACTGACGACAACCCGGCTGTTGCATCGGGCGCGAGTGCAAATCTGGCGGAGGCACACTTTCCTGTTGTCGTTCCCGCCGCACTCGACGGTAGGAGGCTTCGGGCTTTGCTTCCTGGATTGGGACCAGGAAGGCATTGTCAGATTGTACCAGATCACCGTGGCGGTTGACGGTTGTCCAATTGAAGTGACAGCGGGGCTCCGGCTTGGGCTTGATGAGAGCTGCTCAATGTGCTGCTCGGCGACGTCAGTGCACCAGGCCACGACTTGCAGCCGCCGCAGGAACGTGTGCAGTGACCACGGATACACGTCTTTTCCTCAATCGCATGTATGCTCGGCGTCTATGATACATAAGGAAAGAAGCTGAAGTGGCAAGTGCTTCTCGCTATCTGGCCGGCAACCTCTCAGAACGTGGGTCGTTCGACAGGACAAGTTCTGATTCGCGGAGAAAGCTGATGGCATTGCTAGGAGGTAGAGAACCGCGAATGCCAAGAAAGCCAATCGGAAGGCAACGAGAACTAGCTCAACCTTGCTGCTTTTGTGGCGAAGAGCTTTTCGCCGAGCTTTTCGCTGCTCCGGGCCCAGGTGCCACCAAGGGCCAGTTTGAACTGGTCGAATGTCAGCATTGCCATGTGGTACGCACTGAACCACTTCTTGACGATGACCGATTGGGCGAGTACTATACTCAATCCTATTACGGCAGCGGAGAAAGAAAGTTCAGCCCATTCGTTGAGGGGCTCACCCGCTGCTCTAGCCGCTACCGAGCCAAGTCGCTACTAGCTAGAGTCCGTGCTCGCCAGGACGCCAGTCGTAGCGCGCCTGTCCGGGTGCTCGATGTCGGATGCGGGCGAGCAGCTCTCCTGATGACTCTGGACCGGCTGGGCTGCGAATGCTACGGCGTCGAGAGAGAGAACTTCGGGACGCTTGACATTTCTCAGAGCATCCGCCTGTACCGTCAGCACCTGGAAGCGGTTCATTTCGAGAGTCGCTTTTTTGATGTAGTCGTGATGTGGCATGCCTTGGAACACATGAGCGACCCGGCAGCCGTACTTGCAGAAAGCGCCAGGATCCTGCGACCTGGCGGCCTATTAGCACTTGCGGTACCCAACTTCGATAGCTTTCAGCGTCGGCTGTTCGGGGCACACTGGTTTCATCTTGATCTGCCAAGGCACACCCACCACTTTGGCCAGCAGACACTTCTGAGCTCCTTGAGGGAAACTGGCTTCCGAATCCTATCTACGACGACCTTTTGCCTCGAACAGAATCCATATGGGTTCGTTCAGAGCTGTCTCAATGCGTTGGTCCCGTGCGCTATCCCCAATACGTTCTACTCCTTACTCAAAGCTCGGCACAATGCGGTGCTGACCCCCAGCTTCATGGTTTGGCTGGGACTTGCTTTCTTGATTTCACCATTGGCTCTGGCCGAGTACCTGGCGTGTGGCATCTTGGGCGCAGGGGCCACCATCTCCATGTACGCGGAGAAATCGTAAGATGATCCACGGCAAGAAGGTAGTCGTCGTCATGCCAGCCTACAATGCAGAGAAAACGCTCGAAAGCGTTTACTGGGAGATTCCATTCGAATTCGTGGACGATGTGATCTTGGTAGATGATGCCAGTGCAGACAGAACCGCTTGGGTATCCGAACATTTGGGCATCCGAACCATCGTGCACCCCAAGAATCGTGGATATGGGGGGAACCAAAAGACCTGCTACAGGGCGGCGTTGAGTCTCGGCGCTGATGTCGTCGTCATGCTCCACCCAGACTACCAGTATACTCCCAAGTTGCTCGTGGCAATGGCCTCTCTTGTGGCCATTGGACAGTATGATGTTGTTCTCGGATCTCGCATTCTATCTGGCGGTGCCCTAAGAGGGGGGATGCCCTTATACAAGTACGTCGCGAATCGTGTTCTCACTTTGATCCAGAACCTGCTGATAGGAGCCAAGCTGTCCGAATACCATACTGGCTACCGTGCATTCTCCAAAGAAGCCTTGTCAAATCTTCCCCTTGGCGAGAATTCGGACGGCTTTGTATTCGACAACCAGATGCTCGCTCAAGCTGTGCACTTTGGGTACTCTATCGGGGAGATCTCGTGCCCGGCCAAGTACTTCCCAGAAGCGTCGTCGATCAGTTTTGGCAGCAGCATCAACTACGGGATTGGTGTGATCAAGACGTCAATTCAGTTCGTTCTGCACCGGCTTGGCTTGGCCAGGTACAGGATGTTCTCTCACGACGGAAGAAAGCTACATTGGAATGCACCTCGCCAGCACAGCAACGGATAGCGACAGGAGAACTCGTTGGTCGTGTGCTGATTGGCGACTCCCCCCGCTCTGTTCATAGTCGTGCACAAAGATCACAACCCTTTGACCCTGGGGCACAACAAAGACTCCTACACCACCTTTCTCGAGTTCCCGGCCCTCTACGAGTTTGTGGATCGGTGCTATGAGTTCGAAGCAGATATTGATAGATTCGATGTCTATCGCCTGAGAGCCGACCAAGAATCTTGTGATCGTGGCGAATCTGGTGGCGAGGGAGTACAAGTAGCGACATCCAACTCGTAGAATGGGTGAAATGACAAATGACATTCACCACCGGAGATGTCGCTAGGCCTGGTGGGGATGACTTGAGGGTTCTGCCCTACTCTACCCCATCGCCTCCTCCAGCTCCCCCACCAGCCGCTCGAACTCGGCCAGGGCGGCGGTCACCGGCTCTGGCGTGGTCAGATCGACGCCCGCGTCCCTCAGCAGGTCCAGCGGATACTTGCTGCACCCACCCTCGAGGAAGCGCAGGTAGCGGCGCAGGGCAGGCTCCCCGTCAGACAGGATCGCGCTGGCGATGGCGATGGCCGAAGACATCCCCGTGGCGTATTTGTACACGTAGTAGTTGTAGAAGAAGTGATCGATGCGCGCCCACTCGTGGGCGATGGCCGCGTCCTCGTCGTCAAAGGCCACGTCGTCTCCGAAGTAGAGCTTGACCAGATCGTAGTAGGCGGCGTCCAGCCAGTCGGTGACCAGCGGCTCCCCCGCCTCGATCCGCTCGTGGAGCATCTTTTCGAACTCGGCGAACATGGTCTGGCGGAAGAGCGTGCCCCGAAAGCTGTCCAGATGGCGATCGATGAGATAGGCCCGCGTGGCCTTGTCGGTCACCGTGGAAAGCAGGTGATGGGTGAGCAGGCTCTCGTTGGTCGTCGAGGCCACCTCGGCCACCAGGATGCGATAGTCCGCCAGGTGATAGGGCTGCGCCCGCTTCGAGTAGAGGCTGTGCATCGAGTGGCCCGCCTCGTGAGCCACGGTGTAGGCCGCATCCAGCGTGCCGGTGTAGTTGAGGAGGATGTAGGGCATCGAGTCATAGCAGCCCGAACGGTAGGCCCCCGACCGCTTGCCCACGTTCTCGTAGCGATCCACCCAGCCACCGAGCAGGCCCTCTCGCATGGCCTGCACATAGTCGTCCCCCAGAGGGCCAAGGGCCCCACAGATGACGTCCACCACCTCGTCGTAGGTGAATCGCATCTCCACCTGGGGCACCACCGAGACGTAGACATCATAAAGGTGCAACTCATCATAGCCCAGCAGGCGCTTTCGCAGGCCAATGTAGCGATAGAAGGCGGGCAGCGCATCGTGCACTGCGGAGATGAGCCTATCGTACACCGACACCTCCACGTTGTCGCCAAAGAGGGCGGCCGCCAATGCTGAGGGGAACTTGCGGGCGCGCGCGCTAAAGACGTCGGCCTTGACGCTGCCATCGAGAGCCGCCGCGATGGTCTGTCGGTTGCCCTGATACTCGGCGTAGTAGGCGTCAAAGACGGCCTTGCGAACCGTCCGGTTCGGGCTCTCGAGCATTTTGATGAACGAGGCATGGGTGAGCTGCTGCTGGGCACCCTCTTCATCTTCGACCTTTGGCAGCCGTGCTGCCAGATCGACGTTCTTGAGCACGCTGAACACCTTATGAATGGCTGCGAGTGGCTCGCTCACCATCGACATCAGGCGCTCCTCTGGTGGCGACAGGGTGTGCGGCTTGCCCCTCAGCACGTCTTCCAGCCATACACGATAGGGCGCCAGGGCTTGGCCAGCCATCCATTCAGCCATCACCGCGTCGTCGATGGCCAGGATCTCGGGACACAGGTAGGAGCCCGCCGTGCTCAGCCTCACGTATGTGGTCCTGGCCCGCTCCACCATGCCCTGATAGTGACCATTGCCCAGGTCCTCGTCGCTGTGCAGGTGGGCATAGACCCAGACCCTCTCCATTCGTCTGCCGGCATCGAACCAGGCGCGCAGAGCCTCTGCCAAGCGCTCGGCCGATTCGGCGAGGCGTCCTCGGTAGGCCTCGATCCGCTCGGGCAACTCCTGGGCGCGGCGATAGTCGGCCTCCCAGGCTGCATCGTCGGCATAGAGCGCCTCCAGATCCCACCTGTCCCCCTGGGGCACGTCCTCTCGCTGTCTGACGCCGTTGGTCATCGGTGTCCTCTCCCCGCTGCAAGGTTGATCGCCAGCCCCGGAGCATGGCCTGCCGCATTCTATGGCATTTGGAACATCGAGTCTAGTCGCTGGCGAGCAGCTTGCTGGCTACTGGCCTGCGCCCAGGGGAGACAACGCCCCACCGTTTTGCCTCACTGCAAGAGATGGCCTATACTTTCCGATGAATCTAGCTCGCCCCTGACTCGTACCTACTGTGGGAGATGTCGTCATGCGCAACCGCAGATACCTGATAGGCCTGGCCCTTCTTCTCGTGCTGGGCGGTCTGATGCCCACCCCTGCAGTGGCCGACCAGCCCTTGGAGTTGATCGTCTACTCTTCCCCCACTTGCGATAGCTGCGAGATCGTGAAAGCACAGGTGCTCGAGCCACTTGGCCGTAGCTATGGCGACAAGCTGACCATGACCTTCGTGGATGTATCCAAGTCAGAGGGGCTGACCCAGTTGGAGGCCGTGGAAGCCCGCCTGGGCAAGCGCAACAACCCGCTGCCGGTCATACTTCTCGATGACCAGCTCTACGCCAGCGTGGACATCTTCGAGCTTGAGGAGTCGCTTGCCGAGGCTCTGCAAGAGCGACTGGGGGCACCCGAGTCGCCTGGGGGAACTGTTGTGGCTGCCATTCTCACCGTCCCCGCGGCCGTCTCGGAGCCCGCTGCGTCGGCCTCGCAAGGTGCTGCCATCCATCTCGCCTACGTCGATACGGACGGTTGTGCGAATTGTGCCCGAGCCCATATCCTGCTACAGGTCATCCAAGAGGAGTATCCGACGCTGGTCGTGACCACTTTCAACAACGTGCGCGACGCCGAGCTCGTCGAGGCCATAGGGCAGCATCTCGGGCTGGCTCAAGAGCGGAGGCTGGTTGCTCCGTCGATCTATGTGGGTGATCGCGCCCTCGTTGATGAGGAGATCACCAGCCACAGCCTGCGGGCGTTGCTCCAACGGTACGCCGCCTCGGGAGCAGATCCCTTCTGGGAGGAGCTCGACCTGGCAGCCGGCCAGAGCAGCATCCTGACTCGTTTCCGCACCATGGGCCCGGTGGCGGTCATCGTGGCCGGGCTGGTCGATGGCATCAATCCCTGTGCCTTTGCCACCATCATCTTTTTCGTCTCCTACCTGGCCATAAGCAGGCGGCGGCGCACCGAGCTATTGGTCGTAGGGTTGGCCTTCACTGCCGGGGTGTTCGCCACCTACTTTCTCGTGGGGCTGGGGGCCATGAGTCTGCTCAAGCTGGCCAACACCGTCCGCATTGTGGGCCTGGTCCTCTATTCCCTGATGGCCGCCAGTTGCCTGGTATTGGCCGGGCTCAGCCTGCATGACTATGTCATGGCTCGGCAAGGCAGGCTCAAGGAGATGCGCCTGAACTTGCCCGAGCCGCTACGCGAACGGATCAAGGGACGGATTCGCGGTGCCAGTGGCGCGTTCATCGGGGCCGCCCTTGTCTCGGGGCTGGTCGTCTCTCTGCTGGAGTTGGCCTGCACCGGACAGGTTTACCTGCCCACCATCTCTTTCGTGGTCGGCATTCCCGACATGCGCGCACATGCCGTCGCCTATCTGGTGCTCTACAACCTCTTGTTCATCGCTCCACTTTTGGTTGTGCTCCTGCTCGCCGTGTACGGGGTCAGCGCCTCGCGCTTCCAGGACTGGTTCGTACGGAACGCTGCCAGAACAAAGGCCGCAATGGCCATCCTGTTCCTCCTGCTGGCCGCGCTCTTGCTCTCCCAGGCATTGAGCATGTAGACATGGTATCCTGCTCGACGGCGAGCTCAACGCCAGAGCTGTTTGCGGCCGATGCAAGAAACAGGGCACAGGAGCGCTGCTTGCCCGGGCAAACTTGGAGAGCCCTTGTGCTCCCGCAGGGCTAGCGGCTACAGCGCACTGCCATCCGCAGGTCTCCCTCGATCGGCAACACCGCCAACGCAGCCACGGGATGCTCATATTCTGCTTCATAGATGGCATCGCACAGCGCCTTTGGCGTGGTGCCTGGCACAAGGATGGGGGTTGGATCGGTCTGCTCGTAGGTGGCTACCAGGAAAGCCCCGCCGGGTGATACGGCCATCTCTCGCACCAAAAGCTTGTCCTCGGCCACGATGCCGAGATAACCCCGCCCCTCGCCGATGTCCAACCCCGCGGCCACACGCGGGGTGTTGTATCGGTCGTGCTCGTAGTCGAGAGCCAGGAGCGAGAGGGCCATGGCGTCGCGCAGGCCGTAGCCGATGCTGATCTTGTCGATGATGGGATCCACGTGGCTGCCGTTGGCCACCACTGCCGTGTCCTCATGGCTCCGCAGACAATTGTACGAGATGTAGGGATTGTCTGAAGGGGGTGCACCAGCCGTGGGCAGCACTACCGCGCGGTCAGTCAGTGCCTCGATACGGCGATTGGGAAAAGACCGCGAGGAGACGCAGTAGCCCAGGTACCATTGGCCAGTGGGCGTCTTGCCCACGATGACGAACCTGCCGATGTACATGATACCTCCGAGTGGCCCTCATGAAGACCGAATGCGCCCATGTTCTCCATCCATCGCTCGCCGTCAGCCCAGTGCTTGCGGGCGCCTCCCGTTCTGGTTGTCGCTTTGCTCACTAGGTCCACCCACACTCGTACCCCGTCTCATACATGGCCACGATGTTCTCTGGCGGTCCCACCGCCTGGATGTTGTGGCACGGGGCCAGGATGTAGCCTCCCCCCTCCCCCAGGATGCGCAGATTGTCCAGCACCTCCTGGCGCACCTCTTCCACGCTGCCGAAAGCCAACGTGTACTGGTTGTCCATAGCGCCGTGAAAGACCACCTTATCGCCAAAATCGCGCTTGAGCCGCTCGCGCTCCATGCCATCGCAGCGCCACTGAATGGGGTTCAGGATGTCGATGCCCGCCTCGATCATGTCGGGGACGATCCGGCGGATGGCGCCGTCGCTATGGTGAAACACGAAGGCACCCGCTTCGTGCGCGAGATCGATCATGCGCTTCATGCGTGGCAGCAGGAACTCGTGGATCTGGGCCGGTGAGAACATCAGTCCTCGTTGCGTGCCCATGTCTTCGGCCACATAGCTGATCATCACCTTGCCGGGAATCGACTCGTAGATGCGCAGGGTGTTCTGATAGGCCAGCTCAAACAGCTTGTCCAGGCAATAGTGCACGATCTCTGGATGGAGGACCAGATCCATGAAGGCCTGCTCTTGGCCTCTAAGGCCCTTGTAGATCAAGAAGGGCTCAGAGCCCCCACCTCTCACCGGATACTCCTCGTAGCCCACGATTTGCCCGGCAATACCCGAGTAGTCATGCCAATCGGGACTGGGCCAGCGGTAGTCGGCCTCGATCTCATCCACCGTGGTGTAGCCAGCCAGGGGGAAGGATACGGCCTCTCGGTAAACACCCGTGCCATACTGAATATCCCTGTGCCCGATCCCGAACACGTCCTCATCCGCCGGAATCGCCGGCCCCACGTACGTCGGCGACACGCTGATGGGTCTGTCAATGTGCAGTCGCCTCAACATGGTCTGCTCGTCAGAGACGCCCAGATGCCTCATGAGCTTGTCTCTCGCCTCATCGGTCGTCCAGTAGTCCATGGGCACCCGATCGGGCTTCTCGCGGCCAAGTACGGCCAGCCAACGCTCGCGGGGGGTCATGGTCTCCTTGGGCATCCTGCGTCCTCCATGTGGCGCGGAACTAGGCCAAAAAACTGACCCGACAGGACAAGCCCGCCTGGTCACAGTAGATGAATAGGGAAAGGCATCCTCGCCTGGATGCTGCTCTCACTTCAGAGACGCGGGAACCCTATCGTAGGCCGCTAGCCGCCGCCGTAGTAGACCGCGCGCCCCGAGATCTTGAATAGAATGATGGTGAAGAAGACGATAATGAGAAAGAGTATCCAAGCCTGGGCCGAAGCATATCCCATCCTGAAATACTGGAAGGCGGTCTGCCAGAGATAGATGGACATCATCAAGGTGGAATCGGCCGGGCTGCCGCTGCCCTGCGTCATCACGTGCACCTCGGTGAAATACTGGAAAGCCCAAATGAGCCCGGTGACGACGTTGAAAAGGATCACCGGGCTGATCATAGGCAGCGTCACGTGCCAGATTTGTCGCACCTTGTTAGCCCCGTCCAGCTCCGAGGCCTCCAGCAACTCCCGAGGGACATCTTGAAGTGCCGCCAAGTAGATCACAATCGCCCCGCCGACGCTCCAAACGCTCATCACAATCAACGCTGGTTTGGCCCACACCGGGCTGCCCAGCCAGCCAGGTCCCCGAATGCCCACCAGGGACAGAAGGTAGTTGACCACGCCGGATCTCGGGTTGAACATCCACAGCCAGACGATGGCCGAGGCCACGACGGGGGTGATGCTGGGCAGGTAGTAGATGGTGCGAAAGAAGGAAAGCGCCTTGACCCGCATGTTCAGCAGCATGGCCAGCAGGATGCCAGAGATGGCACTCAGCGGTACGGCAAAGACGGCGTAGTAGGCGCTATTGTAGAGGGAGGTCAGGAAACGAGGGTCGTCCATGAGTCTCACATAGTTGCGGACGCCAATCCATTTGGGCACGTCCAGCACGGGGAAGAAGGTCAGACTGTAGTAGAACGACATGACGAAGGGATAGACCCGAAAGGCGAGGAAGCCCAGGATCCAGGGAGAGATGAAGAGCAAGCCCATCGTCAGGCCTCTCCGAGTCTCCGGGCTTGGCCCACGACGACGGGCGATGGGTACAGTGGCCATGACTTGTTCCCTTCCTGCGGAATGCGACTGTGATCCGCCGCCAGCAGGGCAGTCTACCCCTTGAGGCCGGTGAGCGCGATACCCTCGATGAACATACGCTGCGCGAAGAAAAAGAGCACGACAATGGGCAAGACGCTCATGCATGTGGCCGCCATGATCCAGGCAAAGTTGGAGAACCCGTAACTAATGCGCATGTTGGCGATGCCCATGGAGATGGTCCATTTCTCTTTGTCACTCAGGTAGATCAGGGGACCAAAATAGGCGTTCCAGCTACCGATGAATTGAAACAAAGCGACCACGGCGATGGCGGGCTTGGCCAGGGGCAGGATGATCTGAGAAAAGGTTCGAAACTCTGAGGCTCCATCCACTCGTGCCGCGTCGGAGAGCGCCTGGGGAAGACCCATGAAGAACTGCCTCAACAAGAAGATGAAGAACGGACTGCCGAGCCAGATGGGGATGACCAGGGGACGATAGGTGTTGATCCAATCGAGCCTGCGGAACACGATGTACAGCGGGATGAAGGTGACGAACCCCGGCAGAATCATCGTGGCCAAAACGATGCCAAAGACCGCATCTCGACCGGGCCACCTGATGCGCGAAAAGCCGTAGGCTATCAGAGAGTTGGAGATCACAGCCCCGGCAACGGAGGCCAGAGCCACTTCCAGGGTGTTGATGACAAACGTGCCAAACATGGCCTCCCCGAACGCCGCCAGGTAGTTGTCGAAACGCGGCGGATCAGGGATCCAAACGATAGGCCAGGCGTTCAGCTCCTGGGGACTCTTGAGCGACGTAGAGATCATCCACACCCAGGGAATGATAAAGAAGGCGGAAAACAGCAGCAATACACCGTACTTCAGGACCTCCGAAGCAGCACGGACGAGGCGAAGCATGGCGGGCCTTGTACGTTGCTGGGCGATACCGGGCCTTTCTTGCGTGTCAGCCGTTGATGCCATGATTGATCCCCTCTTTGACCGTTACCTTTGCGCACGAGAAGACGTGTGCGCCGGACTCGGCGCTCTCGGGAACACCCAAAAAGAGAGCACGGAGTACCGCCCCGCACCCCCGAGGCTGCTATGCTATAATATCAGCAACTCGCGTTTCCTGCTACGATGGCGTCGCTGTGGTATAGTCCTTATGCCAGTTGTTTGCGTTTTGTAGGGGCGCATCGCGATGCGCCCCTACCGAGACCAAACCTTCGCTCTTCCTCAGGCCACGGTACCGCGTCAGCCACCCTTCTGGAGGTACCACTCGTCGAGCTCTTTCTGAGCCTGCTCGGTGACAAAGTCGAGAGCCTCCTTGGGCGTCTTCTGGCCAAGCCAGGCCTTCTCGCACTCGGGGCCCATCAGGCTCGTGTAGGAGATGCTGGTAGGAATCTTGGGTGGATAGAGGTAGTAGTCGGACTCGAAGAGGTCCTTCAGGAAGATCTCCTGATAGCCCGGGCACGAGCCGATGACAGCGCTCTTGAACAGGGGCCAGTCCAGCATCTGCCGCGACACCGGGCCGTTCACGCACAGCCAGGTTATAAAGAGGCTGGTGTACACGTCCTTGTCGCCCGTCGCGCCGGTCAAGGTGCCGATGATGTCCCAGGCCGCATCTACGTCGGGGCATCCCCTGGGGATGATCCAGCCGTCGCCATAGGTATACATGCCCCATTCGGTCACGCCCCCGGGTCGCGGCCACGGCCACACGGTGTACTCAAAGCCCTCGGGCGCGAACTTGGTGATGGTGTTGAAATGCCACGGCCCAGTGACGACGGTGGCCCTCAACCCGGATACGAAGGGATCCAGACCTGCTGAACGTCCTCCCGCCCCCGCCAGCGAGGTGTAGAAGTCCTGAAGCTTCTGGGGGCCGATGCGCTTATAGCGAGCGGTAATCCACTCCAGGGCCTTGAGGGTGCCGGGATCATTGGCCAGGATCGTCTTTCCATCCTCAGAAACGTACTTGCCGAGGAAACGCGCCATTACCATGGAGAACCAGGTGTTGTCGCCGCCGAGGATATCGATGTTCCCATCGGCATCGTAGGTGGTCAGTTGGTCCCAGACCTGGTCCAGTTCCTCTAGCGTCTGGGGCGGCTTGTCGGGATCGACGCCCTTTTCCTTGCAGATCTTGGTGTTGACAAAGGTACCCATGCACTGGTTCCACATGCTGGCATAGTAGAACTTGCCCTCATAGACGCCCAGCTCCCAAAGGGCCGGCTCCATCCACTCCTTGAGAGCCGAGACCTGCTCGGGCTTGCCCACTTCGTCCAGGGCGAGTACGCCCTCCTGGGCGGCAAGCTGGTAAGCGATGTTGGCGCCAAAGACCACGGCTGTTCCCGGAGGATTACCGGCCGAAATGCTGGCCAGGAGCCGCTGGGTCATGTTCTCGGGGATGACAACGTGCTTGGCCGTGACCCTATCCTGGGACTTGGTGTAGTCGCCCAAGATCATCTCGATGTTCTTGGCAGCCTGTTCGGTCCAGCCTGTCCAGACCTCCAGCTCAACCTTCTCCACGGGCGCCGCCGTGGGCGCGGCAGTTGCCTTGGCTGCTGCTACGGGTTCCTTGGTGGGCTCGGCCTTGGGGGCGCAGGCAGCCAGGAGCAAGGTAGCTCCCGCGAGAGCGCTGCCCTTCAAGAAGGTACGGCGGAGTATGCGCTTTTCGACTTCCATTCCAGTTCCTCCTTTTGAGCCATAGAGAGAGAAGTCAGCACTTCTCTCCAAGACGAGAAGAAGCCAGTTTTCGAATAGGCATCACCCCCTCGCAACGATCATGCACGCCCGCTGCCCGATCAGCTACCCTCGTTGGCGAGGATGCCCTCACCTTCTCTCTCCGCTTACCTGTGAAGAACATCCATCCACGAGGGCTGCCGGTCCTTGAAATGCTCGGCCATATCGCGACTGTAGGGTTGGGCCAGCAGATCGTTCAGGTATCCCACAGCCTGTTCGTAGGACGTCGTGTGGCCCCCACCCTGATAGGTGGATACCATCAACAGGCCATCCAGGAGCATCCCACGGTCCCCCGTCAGGTAGGCCTCCAGTTGCCACTCCATTTGCAGGATCTCGGGCTGAATCACTTCCAGCATTATCTTCTTGGGCAGTGGCTTCACCTGGATGCGATGGATGCCACCCTTGTCGATGATCGCTGGGATCTCCGTCGCGACATCGCCGGGCACCCCGGGCAATGTCCCCTGATTGGGCACGTTGATCTGGAACTTGCCCGAGGCGTCGTTCACCAAGGCGTCGATGATCGGCACCTGCTGCTCGCGCGTCTTGTCCGGGGGAAACGCCTCCAGGACCGATCGCGATGGATCGCTGACCACCTCCCGGATCCTGTCGATTCTTTCTTGGCGCCTGGCTGACCAGAGCGGGACGTACACATCGGAGCGAAAGCCGCCGGTCGGGCCGTACCAGTACAGGCGGGTCTCCAGATCGGTCTTGTACCACCAGCCTCCACCGCGGCAGGTATCGCCCACGGGCAGCAAGCCAAAGCGACGGTACTGGTCGATGACCGCTCGGCTCATGGGGTCTTCTAGCCCATACTTCTCCGGGTGCTCTTTGCGCTCCTGCCAATAGGCCTCCGCCTTGGTAGCGATCCACTCGTCCACCAAGGGGTAGGCATCCTGTCCCTCATAGCGGAACTCGGTGAGCCAGATCAGATGGTTGAGCCCAGGCGCCACCCAGGTGACATTCTCTGGGTCCAGCCCCAGAGCCCGGGCGATCGATATGTAACCATAGTGACCGTGACATAGGCCGATGATCTTCACGCCCGTCTGGCGGGTCATGAGGGTAGTCCCTTCGTGCACCGGGTTGGCCGACTGGATGAGCCAGGCCTCCGGGCAGATCTCTTCCATGTCGCGGGCCACGCCCAGCATCAGGCTCAGGTTGTAGTAGTGGAGCATCAGGCTCACGTTGTAGTAGCTGTCGCCAAAGCTGGGCCCAGAGTAGTAACCATGCTTCTTGGCGAGGTCGCGCATTTCTTCCATATGCACGTGCTCCCCGCCAGCGGTGTTGATGACGAAATCGGCATCCTGCAACGACTTGCGCCGGTCAGTGGTCTTGTCGAAGGTCAGGTCGGCGCCCAACTCCTCGGCATAACGTTCCGCCAGTTTGTGAACCATCTCCAGGCGACTCTCATCGATGTCCATGAAACTCACGTGGCTACCGGCCAGGTTCTCGGTGAGACACAGGTCCTTGACCAAGCCCAGGGAGAACGTGGCGCTCCCGGCTCCGATGACAGTCACTTTGACAGGTGTGCCCACTGCACCAAACCTCCTGAATCGATTAGTGTCATATGCGATTCACAGCGCGAGGCTGCACAACTCACATTACGCCCATGCAGATCAGATTGTAACCGACACATGCCTTCTTGGCAACCTCTCCAACCTCACCATTGACCAGAGCAAGCACCCTATGCTACTACTATATCATAGATAGGCCGTGGCCGCACTACCGGTGTGGCAAGCAGGCCTTCTACCGTCAACCACAGTCTATCACACTCGGAGCCTGATTTCAAATGAGCGTGCCAAGGGAGGATGTGGAGAACCGATGACTGATCCTACCCAGCCCTCCGACCCGGGTTGCTGCCGACTCGCTGCATTCTACTCTGCGAGAAGAGCCAACGTCAACTCCACGCTCCGCGTCTTGCCATTTCGCGCCGGAAGTGATATACTAGCGTACGTTAGCGGCTGAGATGGAGACAAACAGGTCGGCACAGACGTCCAGAGAGCCCGGGCAAGGTGAAAGCCGGGTACGCACTCCCGACTGAATATCCCTCCGGAGCCGGCAACCGAAAGGCTTGGCCGAGTAGACTTGTCCGGATTCGTCCTCCGTTACCGGGACGCGCCTACCGGAGTTGGACCGTCAGGCAACTCCCGCAGGCGAGCGAGCGGGCGGATACGCCAAGTGGGGTGGTACCGCGGGAGATTGGCACTTTTGCTCTCGTCCCCTAGGGGTCGAGGGCTTTTCTTTTTTGTGCCGGCCGAGGTCCATATGTCCGCAAGTCTGTCCTCAGTCGGCCGAGGGTCCACAGGAGGCAACAGATGCCATTCAAAGACGTGCCATCCAGGGTAGACTTTTGCGCGCAAGAGCGACAGATACTCGAACTCTGGAAGGATACCAGGGCCTTCCAGACGCTGCGTGAACTGCGCGGGCACCAGCCCCGCTGGTCCTTCATCGATGGGCCGATCACGGCCAACAATCCGATGGGCGTCCACCACGGGTGGGGACGCACCTACAAGGACCTGTATCACCGCTATTGGACCATGCGAGGCCACCGCACCCGGTATCAAAACGGCTTCGATTGTCAGGGGCTGTGGGTGGAAGTTGAGGTCGAAAGGGAGCTGGGCTTCAAGTCCAAGAAGGACATCGAAGACTATGGCTTGGCCAACTTTGTAGTCAAGTGCAAGGAGCGGGTCCTACGGTACGCGGCTGTGCAGACCGAGCAATCCCTTCGGCTGGGCTACTGGATGGATTGGGACGATCCGGACCACTTGCGCTGGCTGGCCAAGCGGTTGATAGAAGACCCGTCGGAGGTCATCACGGTGGAGGGGACGCAGGGTCCGGTCACCGGCACCGTGGAGCAGATCGTCGGTCGCCTGGGCATGCCCGAGCTGGGGCACAGCTACTTTACCTTTTCCAACGAGAACAACTACATGATCTGGTCCTTTCTCAAAAAGTGCTGGCAGAAGGGGTGGCTCTATCACGGCGCCGACGTGATGCCCTGGTGTCCCCGTTGCGCCACCGCGATCAGCCAGCACGAGATCGTCACCGACGGCTATGTCGAGATGAGCCATCCGAGCCTGATCTTGCGCTTCCCCTTGCGCGGCCGAGAGAACGAGTCGCTTCTGGTGTGGACCACCACCCCCTGGACGCTAACCAGCAACATCGTGGCTGCAGTTGGCCCCAAGCTGACCTACGTCAAGGTAAAAAGTGGGGACGAGGTGTTCTATCTGTCCAAGGGTACCTTGCACATGCTTCGGGGCGAGTATGATGTGATCGCAGAGATGAAGGGCACCGAGCTCGAAGGCTGGACGTACGACGGCCCCTTCGACGAGCTCGAAGCTGCCCAGCGACCCAGCGGTCACACCGAGCTACGCGAGCTTGTACGCGGCGTCAAGCAGAGCGCAGCCGAGGCTCACCGCGTGATTCTGTGGGACGAGGTTGGCGAGACGGAGGGCACGGGTATCGTGCACATGGCCACTGGCTGCGGTGCTGAGGACTTTTCCCTGGGCCAGGAGCTCGGGCTCCCCGTGATCGCGCCACTGGACGAGGAGGGCTACTTTGTCCAGAAGTTCGGCTGGCTCACCGGAAAACACGTCTCCGAAGTGGCTTCCCCGATCTTTGACGACCTCAGACAGAAGGGACTGCTCTATCATGCCCAAGACTACACCCACCGCTACCCAGTGTGCTGGCGCTGCGGCACCGAGCTGGTCTTTCGGCTGGTGGATGAGTGGTTCATCAGCATGGGAGCGCTCTACGACAAGCCTCGCGACCAGTTGACCGACGAGGAAAAGTCGGGCAGCCTCCGCTACCAGATCATGGACGTGGTGGACCAGATCCGGTGGATCCCCGAATTCGGCCGTGCCCGAGAGATGGACTGGCTGCGCAATATGCGCGACTGGATGATCAGCAAGAAACGCTACTGGGGACTTTGTCTTCCCATCTGGCAATGCCCCGACTGCCTACGCTTCGAGGTCATCGGCGACGGGGAGGAACTAAGGTCGCGCGCCGTCGAGGGATGGGACGTCTTCCAGGGGCACACTCCTCACCGACCCTACATCGACGCGGTCAAGATCGCGTGTCCCCAATGCGGACGAAAGATGAGTCGCATTCTCGACGTGGGCAATCCCTGGCTTGATGCGGGCATCGTCACCTTCAGCACGCTGCGCTATCGAAGCGACCCCCGCTTCTGGCGCGACTGGTACCCGGCCCACTGGATCAGCGAGTCTTTTCCCGGCCAGTTCCGCAACTGGTTCTACAGCCTTCTGGCCATGGCCACGGTCATCGACGGAAGCCCCCCCTTTCTGCAGAACTTTGGCTACGCCACTCTGCTCGCCGAAGATGGCCGCCCCATGCACAAGAGTTGGGGCAATTCCATCGAGTTCAACGACGCCGCCGATACCATGGGCGTGGACGTGATGCGTTGGCTCTACTGCTCTCAGAAGCCAGAGAACAACCTGCTCTTTGGCTTTGGCCGCGCCGACCAGGTGCGTCGCACGTTCCTCATCCCACTGTGGAACGTCTACAATTTTCTCGTCACCTACGCGAAACTGGATGCCTGGGAGCCCCCGCGCCAGGGATTCAGCCCTGGCGTCCCGGAGGGACCCACACCGCGCAGCGACAACCTCCTCGACCAATGGATCGTTGCCCTGGTGAACCGGCTGGTGGCCCGGTGCACCGAGGCGCTAGAGAAGTCTGATGTTTACACTGCCACGGGCCTGGTGGAGTCTTTCCTGGACAACCTGACCAACTGGTACGTGCGTCGAAGCCGTCGCCGGTTCTGGAAGAGCGAACACGATTCCGACAAGCAGACCGCCTATTCCACTCTCTACTATGTCTTGGTTCGTCTCATCAAGATACTCGCGCCGTTCACCCCTTTTGTCACTGAGGCGATGTACCAGAACCTTGTGCGATCTGTGCAGCCGGATGCCTTCCAGAGCATCCATCACTGCGAGTGGCCGCAGGCCGATCCGTCAGCCACGTCTGAGGAGTTGCTCGCCCAGATGGCGCAGGCGCGCCTAATCGCCAGCCTGGGCCTGAGCGCGCGCAGTAGTGCTGGCATCAAGGTCCGCCAGCCCCTCAGCCGGGCCATGGTCTACGACGCGGGGAGTGGAGGGAGCAGGATCAGCGAGGGGCTGATGGCTATCGTGGCCGACGAGCTCAATGTAAAGGCCGTCGAATTCGTGGAGCAAGAGGCAGACCTGGTCACCTACCGTCTGGCACCCGATGGGAAGCTGCTTGGCCCGAGGCTTGGCCGCAGGTTTCCCAGGGTGCGGGCAGCACTGGCCGCAGCCGACGCCGCGAGGGTGGTGAAGCAGAAGCGTGCTGGCCTTCCAATAGGCTTGTCAGTTGACCGGGAGACCATCGAACTGGCCCCGGAAGAGGTTCTGGTGGGCGTTCAGCCTCTTCAAGGGCTGGCCGTGGCCCACGACAAGGGCCTGACCGTCGCGGTGGATGTGGTCATCACCCCAGGATTGCGCGCTGAGGGCCTGGTGCGAGACATGGTGCGCCACCTGCAGACCCTGCGCAAGACGGCAGACTATCGCCTGGACCAACGGATCACAGTGGGTTTGTTCGACCTCAGCCAGGAGGCACGCGCGGCGGTGCGCGCCTTTGAGAGCTACCTCTGCGCGGAAACCCTGTGTACCACGCTTCTGGTCGAGGACGACGGCGGATCATGGGATCAGCGCAAGCGGATCAGGCTGGCTGGCTCAGAGATCGAACTGGCCGTGAGGCGGTGAGACCATGCGGGAAGTGTCCCAAGACGTAGACTCCAATATCACCGAAGTGTGGGGATGTCTGGTATGAGGATTCCTACCGTTAGCCTGGGAGGCTTGGTCGTGACGCGACTGATCATTGGGGGCAACCCCTTCAGCGGCTTCTCCCATCAGTCGCGGGCGCGTAGCGCGGAGATGGCCGCGTGGTATACGGATGAGCGGATCGTCGAGACCCTCTTTCGGGCCCAGTCGTTAGGGTTGAACGCCTGCTTATATCGGGGTGACCAACATATGGCCCGAGTGCTCAAGCGATACTGGGACGAAGGGGGTACCATGCGGTGGATCGCGCAGACCGCCTCTGAAGCAGAGACGCCGGCGATTGGAGCCGCGTTCTGCCTGGACAACGGCGCCTCGGCCTGCTACCTCCATGGAGGCCTGGTTGACGACTACATTGCGAACGAGCAGTACGATGCAATCCACGCCTTCGCCGATACCGTCCGCACATCGGGCGTCCCGGTGGGCATTGCGGGCCACATGCCCATCGACTTTGCCTGGGCGGAGCAGAATCTGGACGTCGACTTCTACATGGTCTCTCACTACAACCCCTCGCCCCGCACCCATGCCCCCCACCACGATCCTGCTACAGCCGAGTGCTACCTGCTTGCCGAGCGAGAGGAACGGGTGGCGACCATCCAGCACCTCGGCCGGCCGGTGATCCACTACAAGATACTCGCCGCCGGTCGGAACGACCCTGCCGAAGCCTTCGCCTACACAGCGCGCCACATGCGACCCGAGGATGCGGTCTGCGTGGGGATCTTTACCAAGGACAACCCGAATATGTTGGCCGAGGACGTCGATCTCCTGCTCGAGAGCCTACGCGCGGTCGGACAATAGCCACGGGACACGGGCATCTCCGAGGCCGCCGTGGGCCAAGCCTCTCGTTGGCAAAGGCCCTCTGCCTGGCCAGGATTGGTGAATCAGGCACCCTAGCTGCAAGGAAGGTGCAGGGTGATGTCATGAAACTCGCCAACACAAGGTGGAACCGAGTCACGCGCACTCTCGCTCATTTCGTGGTATACTTGGAGCAAGACGCAGGGCATCGTCGCACCTCGTCGCCGCGACAGTTGATGTCGTGGATTCCGGCTTTGCGTCAAGCCGGCAGGCAGAATGTGTGTTCGGTCAGCCTTGGGCCACGTGGCCACCAAATCAGAGGAGACAACCATGGCCTCAAAGGTGTACTCAATGAGCGTAGGCGGTCGCAGTTACTCGTCAGAGACTGGCCTGGTGCCGCAGATGCTGGCGGTCTTTGACGCGGCGGGATTCGCGGACATGATCTCGCCGGGGGACGCGGTGGCGATCAAGCTCCACTGCGGGGAATGGAACAACACAGCGTATCTCAGGCCCGTGTACGCGCGAGCGCTGGCGGATCGGATCAAGACCTTGGGGGGCAGGCCGTTCGTCTGCGATACGACGACCTTGACCTATTCTCCGACTGCCTCGCGCGCCATCGGCCTCGACATCCTGATTACGGCGGAGCGGAACGGCTATACGTCGGCCGCCCTTGGTTGTCCCTTCATCGTGGCCGACGGGTACAATGGAACGGATGATGTGCGGGTGAGCCTTCCGGAAGGGTTTATCCTGAAAGAGGCGTACATAGCCAAGGCAATCGCCTTGGCCGATGTGCTTGTTGCGTTGACCCACTTCAAAGGTCATCCCCTGGGGGTCATCGGGGGATCGATCAAGAACCTGGGGATCGGAGCGCAATCGAAGCGGGGCAAGTACAACGTGCACATGGGTGGCCATCCCAAGTACGGCCTGGGGGCAGTGACCGATTTCCATCCGGAGCGGTGCAAGGGGAGGGCCGGGTGTCCCCGCTGGGAGGCGTGTGAAGGCTGCTGCCCGTATGGGCTCATCCGGGTCACAGAGCACTCCATTGAGTGGCAGCGCGACCAGTGTGTGAGCTGTCTGGCCCACCTGGCCGTGAGCACGGGATGCGGGGTCTTTGACTTTCCGGAGGTCAACTTCAAAGCCGCAAACGCTGCCATGGCCGATGCGTGTCTGGCTACGGTGAAAGTGGTCGGCCGGGAGAAGGTGGGCTTCATCAACATGGCCATCGACATCTCGCCATTCTGCGACTGTGTTGGCTACAGCGATATGCCGCTCGTGCCGAACCTGGGCGTGTTCGCCAGCCGAGATCCGGTGGCGTTGGACAAGGCGACGGTGGACAAAGCTGCCCAATCCCCGGGTATGCCTGGGTCGGCCGCCGAAGACTACGAGGCGATTGCTCCTGGCGCGAAAAAGTTCACCGCGGCATCGGCGGTCAATGTGCCAGATATGAGCGAGGAGATCCAGATCGAGGCGGGAGCGATCAACGGGCTGGGGAGCAAGGACTATGAGATGGTCGAAGTAGCACCGCCCAGAGACCAAAGGCCCTGGCTGTTCCCGGACCGGAGATCCATGCGGACAAAGTTCGGACGCCTTTACAAGAAGGAGGATCCTTTCCCCAGAGAGCGGTACCAGGGGCAGGGGTTCGATCGCCAGGAAGAAGTGGACCTGGCCAGAGTGGCAGGTCACACCGACTGACATTTCACGACGGCGGGCGCTGGAGAGGAGGATGTCATGTCCAAGGGACAGGAGCAGGTTCAAGTAGCCCTGGAGATCTGTCGAAACGCCTCGGGCGAAGTGGGAGAGCTGGCCCTTGTTGAGCAGGAGTGGAACAATGCAGTGGCGAAAAGGCTAGAGCGCATACATGAAGCTCTGGACGGAGTGAAGGACAAGTTCTTCCTGAGGACAAAGTTGTGCCTCCCCTTTGCTTCCAGGTGCGAGAAGGAAGCCAGAAGATTGGAGGAGACGCTTCGACCCCTGGAAGCTCGTCCGGACGAGGATGCTCAGCAACAGTTCATCAGTGCGCTGGATGCTCTGGAAAGTGCGGCCAAGGCCCTGGAGGACCGGGCGGCCATGCAGGGGATGGCCATCACTTGACCGGGGCGGTGAGTGCGCAATGACTGCGAAGAAGGTGTTGATCACCGGGGGCGCGGGGAGTCTGGGGCGGGAGCTGACCGTCTCTCTCACCCGGTTTGGCCATAGGGTCCGGGTCTTTGACCTGCCCTCATGCGACTTCAGCTCATTTGCAGGTATGGCCCCGGTGGAGGTTCTGACAGGGAACATCAGGGACCTGGATCGGGTGCGCCGCGCGGTCTCGGGCGTCGACGCGGTGGTTCACCTTGCTGCCTTGTTGCCTCCGGCCAGTGAGAGGGACCGCGACCTCACGATGACCGTCAATGTCGGAGGGACGGAGAACGTGGTCGTCGCACTGGAGCGGGAGAACCCAGGTGCCCACTTGATCTTCAGCTCATCGGTTTGTGTCTACGGGGATACGACAGGGGAGGAGCCGCCAATCCGAGTCTCCCAGTCTCAGTGTGCACTTGACATTTATGCGGAGAGCAAGATCGAGGCGGAACGAGCCGTCCTTGGCGGGACGCTTCCCTGCACCATACTGAGGGTATCTGGGATCTCGGTGCCGGCCTTTCTCGAGCCTCCGGCGATCTGGCCTTTCATGAGGGATCAGCGAATCGAGTTTGTCTGCCGGACCGATGTGGTGGGGGCGCTTTTTGCCTGCGTGTGCGCTGTTGACGCTGCGGGAAAGGTGTTCAACGTCGCAGGCGGCCCGGCTTGGCAGATGCTCGGTTACGAGTACGTCGCCCGATTCAACGAGATCATGGGACTCCCGCCCGAAGCAGCCAGGTACGCCGATCGACCCGGCTGGTTTGACTGGTATGATACCAGTGAGTCGCAGGCTGTCCTGAAGTATCCACGCACGTCCTTCGATCGCTTTCTGGAGCTATTGGAGCAGGCGATCGAGGATGCGCTATTCTGACAAGGAGCACAGGTCATGAGGATTCTGGGGGTCGTTGGCAGTCCTAGACGGGAAAGGGGGCTGTGTCATCAGCTTGTTTCGAGGGTGTTGTCAGGTGCGCGGACTCGCGGTGCTGAGACCGACACCCTTTACCTGATCGATGAGGAGCCTCAATACTGTATCCACTGCGGACATGCGTGCTTCACCGAGGGCAACTGTGCTCAAGAAGAGAAGGCAACAGTCCGTTCTCGAAGGGTGGAAGACGCCGATGCCCTGGTGATCGGCGTGCCAGTGTATGTGTGGCAACCCAACGGGCTCACTGCAGCGTTTTTCGACAAGGTCAGGTTCAGGACAGGCTCCTGGATGCGAGGGAGCCAGCATGGCCGGCCCGCCTTGGGCATGGCTGTTGCCGGTGGGTCGGGGACAGGCGTGTTCCCTGCACTCCAATCCATATACGCCTGGCTATGCCTGTGGAAGTTCCGGCCCCTCGATCCCCTGCCGGTCACCAGGTTCAACCTGGCTGGCGCCCTCGAGGACGCTGAATCCCTGGGTCAAGCGCTGGCGCAAAGCTCACCTCGCCCCTTTGAGGGGCCATGGGACGTGATGTTGACCTACGATAGCCTGCCCTACATGGACTATGCTCGGATCGACGAGTTTCGCTGGCTTTCTGAGCAGATCGCTGCGGGCTTGGAAGCCAGGGGAGAACAGGAAAGCACAGTTGGCGAGATCAGGCGGCTGCTGGACGAGGGCAGAGATTGTGCGGCCAAAGGGGATAGGAGGAGTGAGGCCAAGAGATGTATTGACGCCTACCGAATGGGGGCCAGAGTCTGGTAAGGGGCTCTGCTCTTGCCGCTGTATGTCGCCAGAAGCCTGGCCGGCGCATCGCCTGACGTTCGTCTCGGCCTACATCGCCTTCCCAAAGTCGGCACTGCACTGGCCCTCGTGCATGGGGGCCAGTCCTGCATAGCCGGGATCGTTGCCCCGCCCGGCGATCCCGCCACGCCTTGCGCCACCTGCGGCGGGATCTGTGCGTCTCCCGCGCCGCAGGCGGCGGCACCTCCACTTCGCTTCGGCTTGACATCTGCACCTCTTCCGCCTATACTATTCTCACAACCGAATAAGCCCTACAGGGGAGCCGGGTGAGCCCGGCTGAGAGGAGGCCCAACCGATGCCTTGACCCTTTGAACCTGACCTGGATAATGCCGGCGTAGGGAGTAGCTGGGTCCGCGCAAGCCGTCTGACAGGAACGGGTCAGGCGGCTTAGTTCGTTTGTCGGGTCGCAGACGCAGCGCAAAGGAGTTAAGGAGGTGCTATCATGACAACGACCACTGTCAAGAGACCGGGAATGGTCATCGCCATCTGGGGGATCGTGCTGGGTGTGGCCACGGTGCTGGTGTACTGGCTCTCGGCCCAGGGAGAGGAGGCCTGGGTCTCATGGAACATCGTGACCGCGATCGTGCTGGGGGCCATCGCCGTGGCCTCCGGCGCGGCGATCGGGTCCAGCCGTGAGGTGGCGCGCTGGAGCACCTGGGAGTCGGTGCTTTCGGCGGTGCTGGCCGGGGTCATCGGCGTGATCTTTTGGGCCTGGGGTCTGACGGTGTGGAAGCTGCTCGACGTGGTCAAGAGCGCCATCCCCGGCTATGGGCGCGTCATTCGCGACCTATTTTATGGGGTCTGGTTTCTGGCGGCCATCCTGGTGCCCTACATAGTACGGCGTCCGGGGGCGGCCGTGGCCGCAGAGGTGGTGGCCGCGATCATCTCGGCGCTCCTGGGAGCCGAATGGGGCCTCACCGTGCTGATCAGCGGGCTGGCCCAGGGCGGCCTGGCCGAGATCGTGTTCGCCCTCAGGGGCTACAGGCGCTACGATCTGCCCACCTTGATCATCGCCTCAATCGCCGCCGCCCTGGGCAGTTGGGTCGTGGACTATGCCTTCTGGTATAGCACGCTGGAGGTGCACATCCTGATCCTGATGTTGATCGCCCGCGTCATCTCGGCGGCCATCTTTTCCGGGCTGCTGGGCAAGGTGATCAGCGACGCGCTGGCGGCCGCCGGCGTTCTGGACAACACGGCCCTGGGCCGCGCGCGCATGGAGGCCTAGCCCAGGGTGGACGAGGTCCTCATCGAGGTGCGCAACCTGAGCGTGCGCTATCCTCGCGCCACGGGTTGGGCTCTGCGCCATCTGAGCTTCACCGTGGTGCGCGGGGAGACCCTGCTGCTTCTGGGGCCAAGCGGCAGCGGCAAGAGCACCATCGGGCTCTGCCTGGCCGGACTGATTCCCAACTCCGTGCCCGCCCGCATGGAGGGGTGCATCCTGCTCGAAGGCGGCATCTCGTCGTCCGCCTTTGGCGGCGTCTCGACCGCATCTGCGAGCCGCGACGCCGCCGACATGCCCGTTGGCGAGCGAACGGCCATGATCGGCATTGTCTTTCAGGACCCCGAGGCCCAGTTCTGCATGTTGACCGTGGAGGATGAGGTGGCCTTTGGTCTGGAGAACCTGGCGGTGCCCCGCGAAGAGATGGACGGCCGCATTGGTGAGGCCCTGTCTCTGGTTGGCCTGGACCATCGCCGGCGCGAGCGCGTGGATCGGCTCAGCGGCGGTCAGAAGCAACGCCTTGCTCTGGCCTGCGCGCTGGCCATGCGACCGGCGACCCTCTTCCTCGATGAGCCCACCTCGAACCTGGATCCGGCCACACGGCATGGTTTCTTCCAGTTTCTGAAGACACTGCGCCGCCGCCAACCCGAGCTAACCATCATCATCGTCGAGCACACACTCGACGACCTGATCGACTTGGTTGACCGGGTGCTGGTGCTGGACAACGGCAAGGCCTCATCCCCCGCTGAAGAACCGCCCAGGGTGTTCGATCGCCGGGGTCGGTCGCTCGACGACATGGGCATCTGGCTTCCCCAGGTGACAGCTCTGGCACGCAAGTTGCGGCTGGCCGGGCTGTCGGTGGCCCGCCTGCCTCTGACCGTCGAGGAGGCAGCTGCAGCGCTCCAGCACCTGGTTGTGCGCCGCAAAATCGAGCGTAGAGATGATGTGCATCGTAGGGGCACGGCATGCCGCGCCCCTACCACCCAATCGAGCCGCCGCCCCCCCGCCATCTACCTGAGCGACCTGAGCTTTCGCTATGGGCGCGGCCCACTCGTCCTGGACAAGGCTTCACTGGAGGTGCCGCAGGGCTCGTTCTACGCTCTCGTAGGTCCCAACGGCGCGGGTAAGACCACTTTGGCGTCTCACCTGGTCGGGATCCTACCGTCTGGCCCAGGGCAGGTGCGCATCCTTGGAGACGACATCACCCAATTGACCATTGCCCAGATCACCGACCGCGTGGGGTATGTCTTTCAGAATCCCGAGCATCAGTTCGTCGAGCTGCACGTAGAGGACGAGTTGGCCTACAGCCTGCGGATCAGGCAGCACGCGGCGGCCGAGGTCCAGGCGGCGGTGCAACAGCTCTTGGATGACTTTGGGCTGGCATCGCACCGCAAGGCCAACCCCTTCTCGCTGAGCCAGGGCCAGAAGCGCCGCCTGAGCGTGGCCACCATGCTGGCCCTGGGTCAACGGGTGCTGGTGCTGGACGAGCCAACCTTCGGCCAGGACCGAAACACGGCCCGCTCCCTGATGGAGCGACTCTGCGCTCTGCAACAGGGGGGCGTGACCATACTGGCAATCACCCATGACATGCAGTTGGTGGCCGACTATGCCCAGCAGACGGCGGTCCTGGTCGATGGCCAGATTCGCTTCTCCGGGCCCACGCCCGAGTTGTTCGCCGATCAGGACCTGCTGCAAGAGGCCTCCCTGCGGCCCCTCCCTCTCCATGAACTCGCCCGGGCCCTGGGCATCGCCTACTCGGATGGCACGCTGCCCATGTCGATTCGAGACTGGTACCCATTCTTCGGCCTTGAGCGGCCCGTGGAACCACCCGCATCCCAGGCGAGCAGGTTGGCGCCATGAACGGGCTGTTCAGCTACTATGAGACCGATTCGTTCCTGCATCGGAGAAACCCCAGCTTAAAGCTGCTGAGCCTGATGGTGCTGATGCTGGCGGTGACCATGGCCTTCGACCCCTGGACGCCCACGGTGTTTTTTCTCGGGGCTCTTGCCCTGCAATGTCTCCTGGGGCGGGTGCCCTTGCGCACCCTGGCACGGCCTCTCCTCTTCTTCTTTGCCCTGGGCGCACTGGGATTCGTGGGCAGCAACGCCCTCTTCTATGCGCCGCCGCCGGGGGCCAGCGTCACAATCCTGTGGCAGAGGGGGGCGCTCCGGGTCACCGTCGAGGGACTGCGCGTGGGCCTTTCGCTGACCATCCGCATGATGGCCATCGTCGTTCTCTCCATGATCTTTGTCACCACCACCGACCCCACCGATCTGGTGCTCAGCCTGATCCAACATGCCCGCTTTCCCTTCCGACTGGGGTATGGGATCCTGGTCGCCTATCGCTTTCTACCGCTGTGGCAGACCGAGCTGGGAATCATCCGAGCGGCGCATCGTATTCGTGGCGTGGGGGAGCGAACCAGTCTCAGGGGGCGCTGGGAGCAGTTGCGACGCTACGCAGTGCCTCTGCTGGCCAGCGCGATCCGCAAATCGGAGCGGGTGGCCATAGCCATGGACTCGAAGGCGTTCGGGGCGCTGCCCAGGCGAACCTACTACCGTCAGGTGAGGGTCACCTGGGCCGACTGGGCTATGCTGGCGGGCACCATCTTGGCCACGGTGGCGGTCCTCCTCGTCCTGGGTCAGGCGGGGTTGCTGATCGGGTATGGCGTGGTGCCCGAGGACTAGGGGTGGCCCCCCTAAGCCCGAGCTTGCCTTCGCTCGGAAAGGGACATCATACTCTTCTTGTGCCCGGATGCCCCCTGTCCCGTTGAGGGGGCTTCAGTTAAAGTCCGTTTGGCTGAGCCTGACGGAGAGTCTCAGTTCGCTGATCGTGTTGATGACCGATTTGACGATCCTTCTGACCTCGGGGGGCGGCTCCTGCTGGGGAGACTCTCGGTAGTACCAGACCTCGCCGCCCATGTCACCGACCCTGCCCAGCCCTTCTCTCAGTTCCTCCAGGCTAACCGGGTGGCCATTCAGATAGACCTCTCCCGAGAGGGTCACTTTCACCTTGGCGACCACCGCGGCTGGCTTGCTGGCCTCGGGCTGGGCTTGGGGGCTGACCATCTCCATCGCCTCTTCGCCAGACATAGCTCTCGATGGCGCGGAGCCGAGCACCCGCAGTCCCAGCTCCCTGCTCTGCTCGATCAGCTTCTGTACGTTGGCTGGCAGGTCTTCCATAGAGTACATGGCCGCCCAGCGCCTGTCGCCCGCGTATGCTATGCGTATGTGAACCGAGGGCGCTTCAATGCTGTCATCCGTGAACGCCTGCTCGGGTGCATGAGGAGGAGTGCTGAGGATCCGGTTCGAGCGCACCAGGGCCGCCAGGGATTCGATCAGCGAATCGACCGATGCCTCGTTTCCCTGGTAGCGCATGACAAACGTGCGCGGCGGCTGGCCAGGGCCAGGTTGGTAACCAAGCAACACGGGGTGTCCTGGCCTCGCGGCGAACCTGAACTGACTGGGGCAGACTTCCAACTCGAACCAGACCAGACGATCGGTCGTGGATTCCAAGAGAGTGGCTCCTCCTGTATGCCAGTGAGCGACATGATGTGGTCCCGCCCAAAAGTGATAACAAAGCCCTCAGTCGGCACGACCGGTCTCATGTCGATGTAGGGGAACGCTATGGGGCCTGACCACACCCAGCGCCATGCGCCGCCGGAGGCTCAAAGGGGGTCGGGCGGCCCCGCTCATGCATTCTACGGCGAGCCCCATCATTGTCAAGACACGAGCTGGCCCAGTGGCGGTAAGTGTGGAGCAGAGCGCGACGAGATCGACCTGCCGCGAACTGGGCGTTCTTCCTCTTGACCCCCCGCCCAACCTGGACTACAGTTTGCCCGCGCCATGGGGAGCATGGCCGATCCACTCGGGCCGCCGGCCGCAGGGCCATGCGCATGTGGCGGTGACGGCCCACAGATGCTGCAGGAGAGGCTACCAGATGCCAACATACGCACTTTCCATGTTTGTTGTGGGCGACATTGGCCGCGCTGATGGCTTGACCAGGATCGCTGCGGCCGGCTTTCGGGAGGTTGAGCTCGGCGGCACCAGGGGTCGCCTCGACGATTGGCCCAGCGATCCGGACCAGATGCGACGCGACCTGCGCGCTCACGGGCTGCGTGTGCGCTCTGTGCATTCGCCGGTGCCGGGCTGGGACATCGCGGCGCGGGATGGGGCGCGGCGTCGGGCCGCCATCGAGGCCACCACCGCTTGCTTCGGGCAGAGCGCTCAGGTGGGCGCCGAGATAGTCGTCTGCCATCCCAACGGGCCAGGCGATCCCTTCACCCCCCAGACCTTTGACGAGAGCTGGGCACGCACGCTCGATTCCCTTGCGGTTCTGGCCGAGGGCGCGCGGCGGGCCGGAGTCAAGATAGCGCTCGAGAACCTGCCTGCCTATGGGCGGCCCCGCCCCGGGAGCACGATTGCTCACGTTCTGGCCATGATCGACGGCCTGGGCGAAGACGTGGGCATCTGCTTGGACGCGGGGCACAGCAACTCGAATGGCCTGAGCGCGGCCGCAGAGGCAGTGGAAGCGGCAGAGAAGTTGCTCGTGCTGCACCTTCAAGACAACGATGGCCGAGGCGAGGATCAACACCTGATTCCGGGCCGGGGCACCATCGATTGGGACGCGTTTCTGACGGCGCTGGATGGCATCAACTTCCAGGGTGTGCGCACCATAGAGATCGCCTATCGGCCCGACCTGGACGGCACGATGAAGGCCCTGGCCGCCCTGCGCAGAGAGTGGGAAGGGCGATAGGAGGCGGGCCGTGTCCAGTCAAATGAAAACCTTACCGAAGGGCGATGGTTCTGCCAAATGATAATCCTACCGAGGGGATAGCCATCCTCTTCTCTGCTGTGCGCCTACGCCGTGGTAGCGGCCAGTGCGTGCAGCTTTCTGTAGATAGTGTCTCGCAGCGCCCTGGGATTGGTCCGCTGGTAGAGGTCAAGAAGACCTTGCACTGCACCTGGGTCTAGGTTCTCCTTCTCCAGGAGGCGCTCCAGGGGAGTCCTGGCCACGTCCTGTTTACGACAGATGCGGTAGATCCCCGACTTGGTGGGGATCACCTTCCGATCACGCTGGTACTGTCATCCGCGCTAACGGTTTTCTATTCCCTGGCGTCCAGGGCCACGGGGGCCATGGCCCTGGAGGTGGTCCCACTCGATCATCAAGGCAGGTGGAGTGGCCTGCGCGGCCTCTTTGCTGGATTGGCCACCATTCCTGCCCCGATCATCGGCGGGCTCATCTGGCGGGAGATCGGTCCCATCTATGTCTTTCTGATTCCCATAGCCATCGATCTCTTCTTGAGGGTTCCCCTGTTGGCCACGGTGTCAGAGACGCTCCACGGGCCAAGTCCTGGGGAGATGAAAGTAAGTTAGTGCTCGGATGGAGAGGGAAGCACACCTACATTGGACCACAACGGGACTGACGTCACTTCTACGGGTTATGCTGTGCGCGAGAGTCGAAGAGCGACGCATGCCTCGTTGAGGGTTTCGGCCGAAGGCGTCCTGGAGGTCGTGATCCCCAGGGGGTTCGATCGGAGCCTCATTCCAGGCATTCTGCGTGAGAAGAGGGGCTGGATCAAAAGAGCCATCAGGCGGATGGAGAAGCAAAAGACCGCCGCCGAGGCCCAGGCCCCCCTGCCGAGACGCATAGCGCTCCAAGCCATCGGAGAGGCGTGGCCGGTCAGTTACCATCGGACGCGATCCTCCCGAGTGACTGTCACCCAAAGGACTCCGAGACAACTGGCCGTGAGTGGCGATGTTGACCACGTTGCCATGTGCAGGGCTGCTCTGCGAAGGTGGTTGGCCCGCAAAGCCAGGCAGCACCTGGTTCCCTGGTTGAGGGCAATGAGCAAGGAAAAGGGACTCCCCTTCGGCAAGACCACCGTCAGGGGGCAAAGGACCCGCTGGGCGAGTTGCTCTGCACGCGGCACGATCAGCATCAACTACAAGCTCCTCTTCGTCCCCAGACCTCTGGTGCGCTACGTCTTAATCCACGAATTGTGCCACACCAGGCATATGAACCACTCCCCTCGGTTCTGGGGCTTGCTCAAGGAAAAGGAGCCGGGATATGAGGAGTTGAGAGCACGAGTGCGAGCGGCCTGGCGCCACGTGCCCGGATGGCTGCAGGATTGATGCATCAGAGCAGAGGCAGGGAGGAGCGCAACGCCCTGGCCGCCCAGCGCCGTCAGTGGAAAGGGCGATAGGGTAGCAGGTGACAACGGCGCTCGCGAACGAGTACACTTGTCTCAGCACCCCCTTGACGAGGTTCCCGACAGCATAGTGACCGACTGCACGCAGTCCAACTGCAGCTCATGCGAACCCGCTTGTCACTGATCTTGGATTGCGCTGCGTTTACGTCTGTTCCCCTGCAGGTGTGGCGGATTGGGCAACGCTCACGATGGCGTCCAGCTTCTCTCTGATCTCATCGTCCACCAGGTCCGGCGGCACCAAGCGAGCAAGTACATGATAGTCGGCTTTCCGCATCAGGTTGGGAAGCCCCAGTTGCCGAAAGTACATCGCAAAAAGACGGTCGAGGAACTCGTCGCTGGCCTTTACATTCTGCCACCAGGGATCTTGGGGGTTGCGTAGTGCCACCGGAGGCACGAGATCCGTGATGCACGAATCCATGATCTTGACGCGCCGCTGCCTCTCGGCAAAGGCAAACAGAGGGCCAGGGAGATCCTTCTGATCGATCGCGGCCGCGTACGCCCGCAAGACCTGTGAATCACACAGATAGTTCTCGATCTCCTGCCGTCGCCAGGTCAGTTCGGTGAGCGGAGGAGTTCGGTCTACAGATCGGTCAAGGCGATCGAAGATGGCCACGCCAACCAGGTCGTCCTTGGCTTCTCTAAGCCCATAGAAGTGGCTGCGAGCTTGCTGTGGCTGGTTCGCTCCCACATAGTGAACGAAAGGGCGCTCGAGATAGCTCTGGGCTTGATGCTGCAGAGTGCGGGCAAAGCTCTTCAGAATAGCCAAGTCCGTTGATCCCTCGAGATATAGGACCCAACCCTTATCCTGTGCCTGGTAGTACTGCTCATAGCCTATGCTCTTGAGGGCTTTGAGAACCTGGCTGCCCCGGTCGTCGATGCGATGGGGCCTGCCCACAAAGGCTATCACCATGTCTCTGCCCGCCGCCTCGTTGAGGACAATCTCCGAGTGACTGGCAGCGATGACTTGTCCTCCCTGTTCGCGAGCCACGTCGGTAATCAAATGATAGATCTGACGCTGGCGAAGAATCTCGAGGTGCGCATCGGGTTCATCCAGTAGAAGCACGGCACCCGGATTGGCATACAGATGGGCCAGGAGCAGCAAGGTCTGATGCAGTCCTCGCCCGCTGGAGGAGAGGTCTAGGCGCACACCGGAGCGGTCTCGATAGGCCATCGTAATCTCGCCGCGTTGGGGGACATACTCAGGTTCCTCCAGTTCTACACCGAACAAGGCCATTATGTGGCCCCGCAACTGTGACCACGGGTGGCTTTGGCCAGTGTTCCCCAGCAGGCGATAGCACAGGTTCCTCAGAACTTCGGCCGTTCTCCCTTCACCCACCCTAACGTTGATGGCCCCTGGGTCTAGACGCGTCTCGCTGGCAGCGAGGCCAGACATGGGCGGCAAGAAGGCGACCTGCACTATGGACGCCTCCTGCGGCACCGACATGCGTTGAGGACTTTTTCCGCCGGACACGCGAAGTGGGCGACAGTAGATGGATTCCTCGTTAGCATAATCGAATTCCATCCCGCACTGCCACTTCCTACCCTCCATGACTCCTTCCACCAATACGTCTATGCGGATATTTGTCGTTCGTTGCTTTCCATCAATACGCTGCACGTCGCGCGTGTGGACGTTGCGCCACAGGAGGTTCGCCCTCGGGACGGGTATTGAGATCAGGTCACGGCGGTTGATGGTCACTCCAGGGCGTTTTCGCGGCGTCTTTTTGTCCAGACCTCGCCTCTCAACCCACCGCTTCACGCCAAATTCCCAGAGTGCAAGGGCCTGCAGAGCTGCGGTTTTGCCAGAGTTATTCGGGCCTATCAGTACCACAGTGCTACCCAGCTCGATGTCGATCTGCTCAAACCGCTTGAAGTTGCGCACGATAAGTCTTGTCAACATCAGAAGCCTCCCCGAGGTCGCTATGATACCTCATGGCGACTCATGCGGCGCCATTTGTCGCGCTGTCCCAGAGACACTCCAATTATAGTTGCCTGGACGCGCACAGCAAGCGCCACCGATTTGCCAGGAAACGAATCATATGATAGCCTCATCAAACAGTCAGATTCTGCCGATCTTATCATCGGAAACGACTCGTCTGCCTGACCACTCCGGAGTGGAGCTTTCCATTGCTACAGCAACTCATCCATAACGGCATCATCATCCCTGAACCACCCGTGCCCGTGGGACTGACTATTCCCGTGCGCGGCGAGTCGGTGCGCCTCACGCCCAAGCAGGAAGAGATGGCCATAGCCTGGGCCAAGAAGAAGGACACGCCCTACGTGCAGGACCCGGTCTTTGTGGCCAATTTCATGCGCGATTTCAGCGCGGCGCTGGGCGCAGAACCAGAGCTTGGGCTGGGCGAGGTGGACCTCAGTCCCTGCTTTTGGATCGTCGATGCTGAGCGTGAGGCCAAGGCCCGCATGACCAGAGAGGAGCGCAAGGCTCTGGCGGCCAAGCGCAAGGCCCGCCGAGAGTCGCTCAAGACCAGGTATGGCTACGCCATGGTGAATGGACAGCGTGTGGAGCTGGGAACCTACATGACCGAGCCGAGCGGCATCTTTATGGGTCGCGGCCAACACCCACTCCGCGGCCGCTGGAAAGAAGGTGCAGTCCAGAGCGACGTCACGCTGAACTTGAGCCCTGATGCTCCGGCGGTTGAGGGAGACTGGGCCGAGATCGTCTGGCAGCCCCAGTCTCTCTGGGTGGCCCGTTGGAAGGACAAGCTCTCTGGCAAGCTCAAATACGTTTGGCTGAGCGACACAGCTCCCATCAAGCAGGAGAGGGAAGCGCGCAAGTTCGACCGGGCCATCGCCCTGGATGCCCAGCTGACCGCCGTCCGCGCCAGGATAAGCGAGGGGTTGGTCGATCCCTCGCCCCGGCAACGCATGATCGCGACCGCCTGCTATCTCATAGATGCCCTTTGCCTGCGCGTGGGCGACGAAAAGGATCCCGATGAGGCCGACACGGTGGGCGCCACCACCCTTCGTCCGGAGCACGTGAGCTTGAATGATGACGGCACGGTCGCCTTCAAGTTCCTGGGCAAGGACTCGGTAGAATGGCACAAGGTGCTTGAACCACCGGCGGTGGTGCGGCAGAACCTGGCCGAACTGATCCAGCACGCTCGCCCGGCCAACTCGGCCCAAGTCAGCGGCAAGGTCAGTCCCACCCGCGACAAGCCACAGCTCTTTCCCGATATTGCCAGCCGTGACGTGAACGCCTACCTCTCTGGCATCCAGCCAGGGCTAACGGCCAAAGTCTTTAGAACCCACCATGCGACCGCGGCTGTGCGCGAGAGTCTCGCAGAGGCGGCAATCCCGCCAGATGGACCCGAGCACATCAAGTGGAAGGCAGCCAGCCTGGCCAACCTTCAGGCAGCCGTTCTGTGCAGCCACACCAAGACGCCCAGCCCCACCTGGCCCAGGACTCGCCAGCGCTACCGCGAGCGCAGAACCAAGGCCGAGGCCCGGGTGGCGCGCTACCGCGAGCAGGTGCGCGAGTATACGGCTAGGCTGAGAAGCCTTAGAGCAGAGTCGAGTGAAAAGGTGGCCGCGGCCAAGACAGCGGAGCGCCGCAAGAGGACGCGCCAGAGATACCGGCGGCGCATCGCCATTGCCGAGCGCCGGGTCGAGGGCGCCAGGGGCAGACGAGACCGGGCACGGATCGCCCGGGAGAAGGTCAAGGGCCGCTACTTGATCGCCAGAGAGAAGCGCGCCTGGAACCTGATCACCAGCCTCAAGTCCTACATCGACCCCCGTGTCTTCTATGAGTGGGGCCAACAGGTGAACTATGACGTGCTGGGGCGCTATTATCCCGCCACCTTGCGACGCAAGTTCGCCTGGGTGCGCTTCATCGATGGCAACGATGGCGCAGACAACCCGACCGGTGCTGGCGTGTCCGTGCGCACTTGCCTGTGGGACGATCTGGACGTGGTGGCCGAGCTGTTCGGGGCCGTGCGGGCAGACTACCCCGAGGCCAACCTGCCCGTCGGCCCGCGCGAGATCGGCGAGCGATGCCTGCCATCCCTGGAAAAGACCTGGCACGAGGCGATCATCCTGCTGGACGAGCAAGAGCAAGTGATCGGGTTTGCGGCGGTCGGCCCAGAATGGTGCGACGCGGAGCACCAGGAGGAGACCGCGTTGGATGTGCTCGCCATCCTGTTGCGCGAGCAGCGCGGCCCGGCCCTGGCCCGGTGCCTGGCTGATGAGGTGCGCCGCAGGGTCCAGGCACATCAGGCGCTCCATCCTAAGAGGCACTTCGTCCTCCGCCCACGGAATCATGGCTGGCGGGCCTGTGCGGAGCAAGTCTACGTCGCGCTGGAGCTCGAGCCTGACCAGGACGAGGATGCGGGCGAGAGCTAGCCGAGCAGGGGCGCACGTGCCCCGGCATCTCCTGCCTTCGGCCTCCGACCGGGATCTGCGACGATGCGCCCCTACACGAACATAATCGAACACAATAAACCGCACATGATTGCTGCCCCTACTCTATCCGGGTGAACGTGCAAACTCCGCTCGCGGCCAACTGGCCACGCTTTTCACATTTCCAAAAGAGAGGGCATCGATAAAGCCACTCCGGATCTGGCTGACGCCGGATTGGTGGGCCGCTACGTGCACAGCTCCCTCCACAGAGCGTAAACGGGCACAAAGAATCAGTATAAGCCCTACCGGGTGAGAGCGACCTTTGTCACCGTTTTTCGATACTCCAAAAAGAGACTGTTGACGGAATTGCGTTTGTGTGGTAGAATAGGGCTGTAGGATGAGGAAGGTACTTGTTCGGTCTGGAAACGGCCGCCAGGTCTTCGCACCTGTGGCCGCTTTTGGTTTACCGCTCACTACTCCGCAATCCAGTCCGTGAGCTTCCCCCCTTCGACCAGGCCTCAGCGACTTGGGCTATCGGCTGAGCGTATCCCCGAGGGACCACAGACCACATGAGTCGTGGCTTCCCATGCTATCGTACCGAAAGGATTCCGATGAACAAGAAACTCTATGTCGGCAACATCAATTATGACACGACCGACGAGACGCTGCGCGAGCTCTTTGCGCAGGTCGGCGAGGTTGTCTCAGCCGTGGTGATTACCGACCGCATGACCGGCCGATCCAAAGGCTTCGCCTTCGTCGAGATGGCCACCGAAGAGGACGCCCGCAAGGCGACCGAGCGCTTCAACGACTATGACCTGGATGCCCGCAACATCAAGGTGGCTGAGGCCCGTCCACGCCGTGAGCGCTCCTCCTTTGGAGGCTGGGACGACCGCCGAGGGCGCTTCTAGCCGCTTTTCGGACACCGTTCGTCACTGATGCGCGGGGAGAGCCCCCGCCTTTTTCTTGCTTCTTTCGCCACTCTGGATGCCCCGGCGAGACTGCGCAATGGGCAAAGTGCACCTGAGCTGGGCTACTAACGAGAGTGTGCGCGCTTTGCTGACCCGCCCATTCCTCCTGTTGCTTTTGCGGCTTTGGTGACGCTGGCCTGCGCTCACCTGCGCGAGCCAGCATGGCGTGCCTGCCCAGGACGCGGCCAGGCGACTCGGGCTGGAGCGATGGGCTTTCAGCCGAGGTGCGAGCAGACTTTGAGTGGCCCTTCTCCCGTGCTAGCCGGGCACCAAGACTGACCTAGCACACGCGCAAGGAGGGGCGAGAAGAATGGCGCACAGGGGGAAGCAACGGCACCACCGCCAAAGGAGCAACTATGAAACTCACCACCTATTGCTTCAAAGAGCCCGGCCCTCAGAACACTGACCAGACACTCGAGATTGCCCTCGAACGGGCCACCGCTCTGGGGATTCGACAAGTCGTCGTGGCTTCCTCCCATGGAGAGACTGCACGCAAAGCTCACGCTCTTCTTGCTCCTGAGGGCATCCAGGTTGTCGCGGTGACCCTGTCGCACGGCTGGGAGCATCTCGGCTGGTGCATGACGCGCGAAGAGAAGGAGCCTTTGCTGGCCATGGGCGTTCGTGTGGTCACCGGCATTCATGCGCTGGGCGACGGTGTGGGGACGGCCTTCTCCGACAAGCACGGTGGCCGCGCGCCCCAGGAGATCGTTCGCGATACCCTGTACCGCTTCAGCCAGGGGATGAAAGTGGCCGTGGAGTGCCTGCTGATGGCCGCCGACGCGGGCGTGCTGGACATGGGCCAGGAGGTGATCTCCATCGCCGGCACCAGCGACGGTGCGGACACGGCCATCGTGTGCAGGCCGGCCTATCCGCGGACCTTCTTTGATCTGCAGATCTTGGAGGTGCTGGCCAAGCCGCGGACAGGGTAGGGGCTCAGTCGCTGCCGTCCAGAGGTTGGGCGACCGAAGCGGCACCTCTCTTTGCCCGTTCGCGGGAGAGGGCTTGCGCCGAGATCTCACGAGGCGGCTGCCCCAAGGATGATCGGAGGTGATGCGGTGTCGCAGATGACGCACAGGGAAAGGGTCCTGGCGGCGCTCTCGCACCAGGAGCCGGATGTGGTGCCCATAGACCTGGCCTCCACCATAGACTCTAGCATCGTTGTCGAGGGCTATGAGCGGCTGAAGGCACATTTCGGCATAGTCGCCGAGAACGTGCTCACCAGCAGGATGATGCGAGTGGTGGACGTCGATGAGCGGATACTGCAGGCGCTGGACATCGACACCAGAGCGGTTCACCCGCTCGCACCCCCCGATCTGATCCTGGATCAAGGCCGCTACCGGGACCAATGGGGCGTCGAACGGGTGCGCCCGCCTGGGGGGTTCTACTACGACCAGCTCGCTTTTCCTCTGGCCGGCGACATAACGGTGCGCGACATCCTGGATTATCCCTGGCCCGATCCCCACGACCCGATCAGGAGAAGGGGACTCAAGGAGCGAGTGCAAGAGATTCGAGAGGAGACCGGCTGTGCCACGGTGCTGAACCTGCCCAGCGGATTCGTCCACGCCAGCCAATACCTGAGGGGCTTCGAGGACTGGTTCCTCGACTTTGCCCGAGACCGGAGACTTCTGACGACCCTCTTCGACGCTGTCCTGGACGTGAACCTGGCCATGTGCCGGGAGATCCTGGAAGAGGTGGGGACCGAGGTGGATGTGCTCCTGGCCGCCGACGACCTTGGCCTCCAGAACGGGCTGATGGTCTCTCCCCAGGCCTACCGAGAGCTGATCAAGCCCCGCCACCAGAGGTACTTCCAACTGATCCACGATCTCTCGCCGGCCAAGGTGCTCTTTCACACCTGTGGCTCGGTGGTGGACATCCTGGACGACCTGGTGGAGATCGGTGTGGACGTGCTCCATCCGGTGCAGGTTTCGGCGGCGGGGATGGACCCGGGTCACCTGAAGAAGAGATGGGGCGACAGGCTGGCCTTCTGGGGGGCCATCGATACCCAGCACGTGCTGCCCCACGGCAGCGTGGGGGATGTGAAGGCCGAAGTGGAGCGACGCATCGAGCAGCTTGGACAGGGAGGAGGCTACCTGCTGGGCGCGGTGCACAACCTCCAGCCCGACGTGCCCACCGAGAACCTGCTGGCTATGTATCGGCATGCCCGGGAGTATAGGCCGTCGTGGGCGGGGTGAGGGGGGCTGGCGGCCAGGCGGTGGGGGAGAAGGTGCGAGGATAGTTGACCGAGGTCGGCTGCAAAGGACGCTTGAGGCCGAGCGAACGGGCAAACCCTTTCCGTTTCTGTGACAAGCTAGGCAGAGCGCTGGCCAGGTCGCGTAGCGGCCTTGGGAGAACCATCTCTTGACAGTGACGATGCGTTGTTGTAGACTCTTCGTGCTGGTCACGGGGTCGTCGGGATGCGAGCGGGCCATTGTATAGGTCGCGCGAGGGTCTAGGGAGCGGTTGGAGAAACTGTGGCGCCAGACTGGATCATTGGCCAGCAGGGCCTCAGACTCAATTGAGGTGAAGGTCAGATGCAGATCGAAGTTGCATCTCCGGAGGGGAGCCTTCCTAAGGAAAAGGGAGACCTCCTCGAAAAACTCGCGCAGGAGCTGCTGCGAATACAGAACTACGAGGTGACGTCCCAGATTCGAGTCACCGCATCAGAGCTGGATCTTCTGTGCGAGCATCGTGTGAATCGGAGAAGCCTCTACGTGGAGTGCAAAGCGCATCGCGCTCCCCTTTCTGCGGACCACCTGAAGAAGATTCTCGGGACTCTCGAGTTTCATCGCTTTCAGGAGGCTTGGCTAGTCTCTGCCGGCCCGCTTGGCAAGGATGCAAAGGGCTTTCAGCATGAGTGGGAGACAAGGCCCGCCCAGGAAGCACAAAGGCTAAGCATCTACACCCCAGAACGAAACATCGATGCCATGCGCAATGCGCATGTGATCCAACATCCACCACTCAACCCCGCTATCGAGCGGGTTGGCAGCGAAGAGCGACTTGGGGAATGGATACTGCTGATCACCCCCTACGGATATTTCTGGACAGTAACCTGCCTGGAAGGCGGCGTGCCCGCGGGAGTGCTAGTGTATTATGCCAAAAGTGGCAGACTCGTCGAGGACACACTGTTACTACGGAACCTTGCAGGAACCGACACGAGCCTAAGCTCCCTCGATTTCGACTACGTCGCGCGGCTAGACGGCACGGCGATGGGATGTGATGACACATCTGGCATGCAAGAGGTTGTGGAAGTCCAGCAAGGGGAGAACTGGAGAGACTACCGGCCTGCACGACCCGACCACTTCGTCGGACGTCGGGAAGCACAGAATCGGGTGATTCACTTTCTCGAAGCAGTGAGGACAGGGAAGTCAAATACTCGGATTTTTGCGATCACGGGCGACTCTGGGATGGGGAAAAGCTCTCTCATTGCGAAGTTGCGCGCACGTGTCGGCAACGTTCGCTATCGGAGGAAGTTTTTCATATACGCTGTCGACGTGAGAGCCGCAACGAGTGCATCCTACGTGTTCCTGTCAGTGCTCGCATGTGTCAGAAGGGCTGTGGAGCAAGGCTTTGGGAGTGAGGACTCCGCCAGACTCAAAGTTACCAGCTCTTCAGACCCGCTCCAAAGCGAGTCCATCACACGTTTTCTCGGTGAGCTAGAGAGAAAGAAACAGGTAGTTTGCCTTATCTTCGACCAGTTTGAAGAGCTCTACTCCAAGCCCGAGTTGTTTGATGTCTTCGTTGCAATGCAGAGGCTGCTGTTGTCCGCCGCATCGCTGAAATCCCACTTCGTGCTTGGTTTTGCTTGGAAGACGGATAGCACAGTCCACCAGGATCATCCCGCGTACTATCTGTGGCAAAGACTCGCTGACCATCGTTTGGAAGTGCCTCTTGGACCATTCATGTACTCGGAGGCATCAAAGGCGATTGCGGTGTTCGAGAGGGAGTTGGGCGAGCAACTGAGGCCGCACCTGAGGAGACAGCTGATCGAGAACAGTCAAGGCTACCCATGGCTTCTGAAAAAGCTCTCCATACATGTCTATGACCAGATTCATGCTGGGGCGAGTCAAGCTGCTCTTGTAGACAAGGCTTTGGATGTCAAATCGCTCTTTGACAGAGACCTTCAGGACTTAGCACCTGCAGAACACACGTGCCTCAAGATGATTGCAGAGAGCGCGCCTGCTGACTGGTACGAATGCCTGGAAAGCTCGGGCCAAGAGGTCCTCCGTGGACTGGTTGAGAAGCGACTGGTCGTCCGCAGCGGCGACAGACTCAATCTGTACTGGGACATTTTCCGTGAATACGTTCTGACCAAGACGGTACCATCAATCCCTCTAAGCTACCTGCCTGCCTCGCCTTCGATCGCTTCAATGCTCAGAGTGGCGGAACAACTCGGCCGTTGCGTGAGCCAAGGCTACGTGGACTTGAGCCAGCTCGCTGACCTGTCCAAAAAGACCACAGGTAACGTGGTCAGAGATCTGATCATGTTCGGGGTAGCAACTGGAGGGCCAGCGCAGGTCAGACTCGATCCGAGCCTAAATAGCTCTGACCCAGATGTGGTGCTACGCAAGCTAAGGCACATATTCCGTCGCCACGCTGTGACAATGAGACTGTCCAAGCTCTCCGATGGTGCTGTTATTACCATGTCAGATATGATAGGACTCCTGAAGCAGATCAATCCGGCAGCCCAGAATCGAGAGAGGACTTGGAACGTATATGCGCGGCGCATGGGAGATTGGCTTTGCGTGACTGGTTACCTTTTGCGAACCCAGGAGGGATGGCTGTATAGGGACCAAGGGAAACCAAACCCAGCTCCTCCGAAGGCTCGGCGTCGGCATGGGCTCTTCCTTGGGGACACTTCGCCATCCAAGACTGTGGCAGCTCTGGAATGGCTCAGGGAGATGCAACCGCAGTCATCTACAGCAATACAGAGGGAAGGCTTTCGGAACGCAGTCGCTGTCCTTCGTCGACTTCGACTGGTCGAGACTAGAAAACACCGAACTTGCTTGGCGCGAGACGCTGAGGAGGGCCCTGCAGCACAGATTGTGTGGAATGCTGCGAGGAGTGAACCTACACTGCAGAAGGTCGTTGAACACATATCACAGCACGCGACCATAGGTGGAAGCTCTATTGGCCAACTGGTGAATGATGAGTACAAGAGGAACTGGTCTTTGGCCTCTCGGAAACGCATAGGGAACAGCCTGAAACAATGGGCTGTGTGGATTCTGTCTGGAATTGACACCAAACAGGTGCCAACACCGCCAGGTCGTAGGAGCCGACCCGAATCGCAGCCAGATGCTCAGCGGCAGCTGTTTCGCTTCCCCTAGGCGCTTGGTGTTGCCGACCATCCCAAGTCGCTTGCATTCGACCTGGCTGAACTTAGTTGCGTTTCCCGCGGACACTGAGTAGCGCCAGGCGCGTGAAGGGCTTGCAGATGCCCATCGCCTCTTTCCAGACACCCCCTTCACGGCAAACCCAGCGGCTCCCTCCCCAATTTGACCCCTCCCTCCCCCCGCCTATAATCTATCCACCATGAAGATCATCACGACTCACGAGCGGACCGACATGGACGCGCTGGCTTCCATGTATGCGGCCAGCCTTCTACACCCCGACTATCAGCCGGTGCTGCCTCAGAATCTCAACCGCAATCTGCGCGACTTTTTGGCGCTCTACAAGGACGAGCTGCCCTTCGTCTCCCGTGGCGACCTGCCCAGACAGCGCATCAGCCACCTGCTCCTGGTGGACGCACAGGCCATCGCTTCCCTGCCCGGCATGGACTCTCACACCCGCACCCACATCATCGACCACCACGAGCTGGAAGAACCACTCGCAGAGCGTGTCACCTTCGAGGGAGAGCCGCTTGGGGCCACTGCCACGCTGCTCATCGAAAAGATCCGGCGGGCAGCGAAGCCGCATCTTGGACGCGACGCGGCCGCGGCCATCGGCAGGGTGGGCGCCACCCTCTTGCTCATGGGCATCTATGAGGACACCGGCTCCCTCTCCTACATGAGCACCACCGCCCGCGACGTGCAGGCCGCGGCCTGGGCGCTCGAGCAGGGCGCCGATCTTGCCCTGGCCATCGAGTTCCTGCACCACCCGCTATCCAACGGTCAGCGCGACGCGCTGTCGAGGCTCGCCGCGGGCAGCACCATCCACACCATTCGCGGGCGCAGCGTCTGCATCGCCGAGATACTCTTGGACGAGTACGTGGATGAGCTGTCCACCCTGGCCCATCAACTCATGGACATGTACGAGCCAGAGGCCTGCTTTATGCTGGCCCAGCACGAGCGGAAGGTGCAGATCATAGCCCGGAGCACCACCAACGCCATCGACGTCGCCGCACTACTCAGGAACTTTGGCGGCGGGGGCCACACCAAAGCCTCGGCGGCTCTGGTCAGAGACGCCGCCATCGCAGAGGTGCGCGCCAGGCTGTTGGCCGCCCTCGAGGAGCAGGTGGAGCCTCCCGTGCTGGTTCGAGAGATCATGTCCACCAGCGTGCACACCATGAACCTGGACATATCGGTGGG
>SDBU01000885.1_pt1 | contig 43610 bp, 70 predicted proteins | sample 2277071 | NCBI WGS metagenome assembly SDBU01 (sample SAMN10397929, study PRJNA504765) | marine sediment metagenome | isolation source: marine sediment core GS08_GC12, 126 cmbsf | place: Arctic Ocean: Gakkel Ridge, Loki's castle | collected 2008
AACGCCATCACCAAGTCCAATGCCGACTCTTGCGGCAACTGTGGCATATACCCAGCATCCAAGCGTAACCGTTTTGCCCGCATAGGCAGCATAGCCAGAATAAGCCTGATAAATGTGGCAATCACTTCCATTACGAGTTAATAATGCAGAATAAGTGCCTATCTTTGCTTGTGTAGAACTTCTGCTTACAGTTGCACTACCACCAACAAGTGTCCAATCATCTGGGGGGTCTCCAACCTCAAAGCTACCATTATCTAGTAGATTAGTTTCATTATAATTATGCCTATCAATTCCAGTTAGCTCTTGGCTATTCCAATCAAAGGCTGCCCCCGCCTTTCCACTAAGAATAGCCATAATTTCAGCAGGAGTTTTCTTAACAAAAGCACCTGAACCAGAAGCAGCCAGAAAATCATCGGTTGCTGTGGCTAAGGAGTGCAGTAGGGCTGTAGTATCCACCGAGACTACACCAGAATCACTTCTAATAATCCCAGTCAAAGCTGTATTGAGTGTCAAAGCACCAGAGAAATAACCCTTTAGAGCATTACCATTGTTACCTAGACCAAACCAAGGGTCGGCAGCACCTTGCATACGAGCTATCTCAACTTGGGCATTATCAGTATCCCAAGCTCTAATCCTTAGAAATCCATCATTAGCTCCGAAGGCTTGAAATCTAACATCATCTGCACCTCCAATAATGTTGCCTGTTACAAGTGCCGTCCTAAGTCGTAAGTCAGCATAGGCATCATCGGCAGCATTTCTGAGGTAAAGATAGTTTGTCGTACTATAGAGCATCTGGTTGGTGAGTTTGAGCTTATTAGCTCCAAGGGTTATATCACCAGTCATAATCCCACCAGCAAGCGGTAGGTACAGCCCACTAGCTCCAATGGTCATACTGGTGCTACCATACTGGACAACCAATAGGCCACTGGCATTTACATAAATAACACCTACCTGAGTACTGCCTGACGGTGGTAGTGATGGCACAGTGTCCTCATAGATAATGGACCGCCTGACAACTGTACCATCTGAGTAGGTGATAATCAGCAGGTTACCTAATTTACTAACTAAGGATACCGTAGGCATTTATCTCCTTATGGTCTACCTCTAGGCTTGTACCGCTGACCTCTCACTCCAATGCGACTAACTTGAGCCTTTAATAGGTTCTTCCTACCCGCAGATGCCTGTCTCCTGGTTGCCTTAATTCCCTTTGCCATTTGACCTTTTTTGATAACCTGATTTGAATACCCAGCCGGCTGCCAATGTTAGGATGGATTTGACCTCGCCATCACGTCCAGTCATTAGGAGTATGAAACAAATGGTTATTATGAACACCGGCAATCCAAAGTCAATCAGAATATTCCTCAAGTTTATCCTCCTGTATGGGTTTCTTTAGATAACCTTATTTCTAGGACAGTCTTGGTGAAATCAAAATCTCCTTTGCTGTCTCCATTACCACTAACTAACTGCTTAACCATAGCATACTGCTGTGGAGTGTAGAACTTCCTTATTAGATTGAGGTAATCATTCTCCTTCTCTGACAGTACCTCACCAGTAGCATCCTTGAATAGGACTTTAAGGTCTTTTTGCATTACCAGCATAAAATTCCGGGTAAATTCAATGTCCACCAACTTGTTAGAAAGCTCATCCCTCAGGTCAGTACGGGATTTCTCCAACAAGGCTACAAATACTGGGTCTTCCTCCCAGCGGTGGATAGTCTTGAGAGGATACTTACCCAACTCACATAGTTTGGCTGCTTCCATCTTGGAAAAGCCAGCTATGATGTATTTCAGGTAACTGGCTTTCTTACTACCATCAGTGTAATATGGTAGCAGGGTTTGGGCTATTCCTTCCGTGGTTGTTAAGTCAGTGGGTTCATCTACCATGATTTACTCCTATTTTGTCTATTATAACACAAATAACTTATTATGTCAAGCTATCTTCATCTATACTTTATTATAAATAATACTATTATGTAAAGTAAGTATAGTTGACAAATAGGCTGAATTGTGCTATAATGTAGATATAGGAGGTGAATAATGACTAAGCAGGAAGAGATAATTAGGGGGATTGTTATGGGCATAATTATACTTGGAGCCATCCTACTTATTTATGTTTGGGAGGTTTTCTAATGTCAATACAGGAAAAGGTAAGGGAAGGGATAGCCAAGAGAAAGCTAGAGTTAGTAGTTAGGCTAGAGACCAGACTCATACATAGTCTTCCGCCAAAGGTTCAAAAACAATTAGGGCACGAACCTTATACTTGGGAAACAATACCAGAATACCTCAAAGTCTTTTGGTTAGATGAAGCTGATAAGGAAATGAAAGAACTGGATTCTCAAGGTGTGGTGATAAAGGTGGAAACAGAACCTGATAAAATAAGGCGGGGAGAAGATGGTGGACAAAAATACTACGGAGATATGCCCAGTGAGATGTATGATGATGGGTGGAGACTGACTGAGCCATTGATAAAGGAATAAAATGACTACAGGCTGGGGATATTTAGTAAGAGGAAGTGACCAGTTACAGGAAATTGATGAGCTAGGTTCAGAGCTATCAGTAGCTATCCACTGTGCTGTGCATTATCCGGCATTTGGCAAGAACCTGTTTGAGTGCCAGTGTGGTGTAATATTCCCAGCTTATTTGGTTAAAGGTAAGGATTGGGAGCTAATCAAGCAGAAGCATATTGAGGAGAGGAGGTACTCACTGGTATAGGAGGTAATATGCGTAAACTAAAAGCAGCCACTTGTCCAATATGTAGCAAGCCGGTAAATAGACATGACAGCAATAGGATAAAGCTAAAGGTTGCCGATGGTAGCAAAGGACAAGGTATCAACAAACACTACCACCTCAAATGCTATCAGGAAACTGGTCAATGACCATAAAAGCTGGAGATAGAGTTAAGAATAAATATACTGGCTTTGAGGGAATTGTTATGGATGTATGGGATGGGAAATATACTATGCCACATGATGAGGAACAATTTAATCCATACAGGGTAACTGTCCGCTTTGGACAGGATTATATTGAACAATTCGGTAATGGGTTGCTTGGAGATGGAACTGTGCTACAACGTATGGAGTATCTGGAGAAACTGTGACTATACCTAATGTAATTATCTCCTGGTGCCAAAGGGCAGCCCAATGCAGATGGTGTGAGCAATCCATAACTAAAGGCACACCTATGGTCAAGGTGTTCTTTTGGAATAAAGGTGATGATGGCAGCAGGAGGTGGAATATCAGCCTTTATTATCATTTCCCAGATTGTTACAGCAAACAGGGAATGGACTACTTGAACAGGAATCCTTATGTTCCTAAGATTGGTAGGAAGAATAAACCAGCTAGTGAAGATAGGAGGAAACGATTCCTGCTGATTAGGAGGTTCAACGAATTACACCAGCGTAAGAGTAGGATTGTAGATAATTACCCTGACAGTCTGTTGGTTGAAGTTGAACTGACCAAGAGGATGGTTGATGTAATGTTGGAGGTAGCTATCCTTGGAGGGGTTCCTAAATCATGGTCGGAGAAATTAGTTTAGGATGGGGAAAGCTGGAAATCTAACTAGGAAGGAGGTGATGCCAAGTGAAATGTTTGACTTGTGGAGAGTGCTTCCATTCAAATATTGATACCTTTGGGCTATAGTGGGGGTCGCATCCACTAGAAAACACGCATTCAAATTCTCAGAGTAAGGAGGTAATCATGCAGGTTATAAGTATTAAATGGATTGATGCCGCATACAGTGATGGTACTTATGATAAAGATGAATTAAAGGACTTCAAAACTCTAGAACTGTTGACTGTAGGGTGGCTACTTGAGGAAAGGGAAGACAGCTACCTAATTGCTGCCGAGAGATTTGGTAATAGGGATAGGTTTAAATACCTACATACTATCCCTAAGTCTGGTATTGTGGAAGTCATAAAACTTGGGGAAGTTAAATTCTCAGAGTGGGGTTAAATATGAGTAGGTTATTTTGCTGGTTAGTACAACATGATTGGCTATTAAACTCGGAAACCGTAATGAGGTCAAATTGCCACAGAGTTTGTAGGAGATGTGGCAGAGAGGAAATAGTAATCGGGTATAAAACTAAGGTTCTGTGGAAACACTATAAAACTAAATACCCAGAATAGGGAGGTAAATATGAAAATTGGTAATAAAAATACGGATAGTTTTGAACTGCATTGTATTGCCTGTGGCATAGATTCCAACCTGACACTAACAGCCTTCCGAAATAGCCTAGGCGAAGTTACAGGATGGATAGTCTCCTGTACGGACTGCCAACCTGACATGAGCAAGGATTATGAGATAACCCTTCAGAAGCAGGAAAAAAGTTAAAATTCTGTGGGTCAATATAGGAAAATAAAAATATATCTCATAAAGAGTCCACCCGTACCCTCTAAGTTGATGCAGGTTTAGAACATATGTTCTAGTTAGCGGGCTGTAACATTATGTCAAGTAAATTAGCAACCTACTGCCCTGACTGCTAATGGTGAGTCAAGTGAGTGATGTGAGTCATTACATTCAAGTGGATGACTTGATACAACACAATGAGTTGACTCATGGCAGTGAGGTTAATCAACTCATCATGGTTATGTCAACTAGAACCTTTGTTCTAAACATTATGTAAAGCTGGATGCTACCTGCTAATAGTGAGCATTTCATACCTTGAGTAAGCATATAAGAGCTAGAGCTAGTATGAGTTAGCTAGTTGGCTGCCAATAACTGCTAGTAACATTGACATAATCAATAGACTATGTTAGTATGTAGTATGGACAAAGTTAAGGTAGTAGACTTAGTCGCTAAGGGTATTTGCCTAGTTCGCAAGCTAGGGGTGCCTCACAAGGTAAAGCAAAATAAATGGTGTAAGATAACAGAAAAGAAATTGTAGTATTATAGTACCTTAACAACTGAATAGTGAGCGGGTAGGGGGAGTGTATAATATGAAGCTAACAAAAGCTGAACTTTCTACCCTAAAGCGGATCCCTTACTGGGCTGAGAAAATGAAACCCAATGAAGATTGTAAAAGCTGTAGGTTCCCATCTGAGCATGCTGAAAACGGAGACTTCTGCCCCTACTGTGGGTACCCTGACAATGCTGGGGGGCTAGATACCCTCTGCGTAAGCTAAAATAGAAATGCTACCCATTCACTATTGAGAGGTTAAGGACTCTCAGTGTTACAGTGGTAACAGTAGCACCTTAACAAATACATAGCAAGCTGACCTCACACAGAGGTTAAATCAAACCTTGTTATGTCATAAGGAGCAAACATGGCAGAGATTAAAGACCTCCAAGCCAAGATGGCGGCAGCTATTGCCAACAATGATACCAAGGCTATTGAGGAAATCAGTGCCGAGATTGTTAAAGGCAAAGGTGAACGCCACAAGGCAGAAGTAGAGGCACAGAGGAAAGAAGCTGAGGCTATGGCAGGAGACCGTGAGAAGCTGGGGAAGACTATCCATGAGGCTATCAAGGGTATGTTTGACAAAGAGTTGGCTAAACTCAAGGTCAAAGGTTACCAGTACAAGTTGGCGGATGATACCTCAGAGGTAGCCTATACCGGTTTGATTGTAGCGACCATGCCAAAGTCAAAGGGTAGTGGAAATGGCGGTGCTGGCAAGACCAAAGAGGAATTCGGTATGAGCCTATCCGAGGTATACGAGAAGTATCATACCGCTGAGGATGATGTCAACCTCGCAGATGCCACTGCTAAGGACGCTACAGCTTCCGCCAACCTTGGCAAAGTTACCAATAGCAACCAGTGGCGGGTAAAGAATGAGGTTAAAAAGAGGGCTATTGCCAATAAGGACTTGGCACCAGCTAAATAGAAAGGATAAAGGATAGGCTAGTTGCCAGCCTATCCTTTATTTCTATGCCTAACGAAGTTAAATCCTTTAAGTGGATGACAGGACAATCAGTGGACATTAGTGGACAAAGGTTGGACTCAAGGTTATTACTTTACATAATGTAGCTTTACATAACGGTACTATTTTTGATTTAGAACATTTGTTCTATTGACAAGAGCAATAGAGTATGATATAATATAAGTAAGAGAGGTTAGATATGAAAGTATTCAGAGCAGGTGATAAGGTGAAACTAAACAACAAAGGTTTGGACTGGGCTAGATATCCTGGCAAACACAAGCATATCTATACCGTAAAAGGGTTATCAGGTATAAACGCATATGAACCAAATAACAGGTTAACACCGCTACACAGGACTCTAAGGGATGGTAGGGTAGTGTTCTGTGGTTTAGTAAATACTGATATGTTAGAGTGTGCTATAATGTATGCAGAGGATTAAGAATAGGAGGTAAGTAATATGGCAACCTATACAGCTAGGAAACTCAAACTCAGCTGGAAGGAACTTGGCGAGACACTAAGCAAAGCCGCTATCCTATTACCAGATGAGGATATAGACAACCTCACCTTAGTTAAGCCTCGCCAACTCCTTCTACATACTGTTAGACCAGGGGAGAAACCGAAGGAGGGCTGACCATGGATAAGTTAGTAAGGGAACTAGCACTAGAGGAGCTTATACTCACCGCCCTGTGTATGTTGATTGGTGAGGAAGGCACCGACTATTGTTACTATGAGGAAGATAAGGACTGGTGGGCATTAAGGCTATACATTAACAGGAACTAATGAAGAGGTTACTAACAAGGTTGTTCTGGCTAACCATACTGGTACTGGCTAGCATCTATCTAGGGTATGAGTTAGCCTCAATGTAGTGAGGTAGTAATGCCATCTATAGGCTGATAAGGAACAAAGAGGTTGACGATTGTATTGAGGCTGAGTTCGGTAAGCCTTTGTATAAGGAGCAGTTTATTGATGAAGGAGTACTATTAGTACCATTCAAATCCATTAAGTTATTCAGAGTTGAAGGGTATATGCTTGACTAATGCTAAAGGAAGGAGGGCTTAACATGGAATGGGTAGTTGACCTGACAAGTTTTACAGTGGAAGCCAATACTTATGAGGAAGCATTGGACAAAGCCTCAGAAGTTATCGGCGAAGAAGGATACATTCCAGAAATGGCTAATATTATACTGCTAGAGGAGTAAAGGAGAGATAAAGATGGCTGACTTTGACCCACTAGCCATGGATGATGCCGCCGCCGAGGCTGAGAATGAGCTATCCGAAATAGAAGGCGACTCAGTAGAGATTGTAGCCAACTGGATGTTCAAATGGTACATGAAGGCTGGCTACAAGAGATTAGGCAGGATACTGGTGACTATTGGTAAGGAGCAGCAAAAGAAGGAGGGCTAAAGATGTATAAGGCTACAGTAGTCAAGGTTGACGGCTCCATTGAGGAGCTAGACCACCGACCTACATTAGAGGAATCACAGAAGATAGTTGGTGGTTACATAGAACTTGTCAAGGCTAGGGAGAATGGCAAGAGAGTAGTAACCTTAGTGGTTGATGAAGAAGGCAAGATGAAGAACAAACCAACTAACAGGAACATCACTGAAAGGTATGGCTCCAGTATCTATGGTGGCTACATAGTCGGTGATGTGATTGTCCTTGAAGGTTGGAAAACAGTAGGCAGTTGATATTAACCACCTGCCAATGGTGGAGCCAGGATATGCCAGCAAGTTAGAAAACTGAGGGTAATTTATCACTGGCTCCACTATGCAGGGATAAGGAGGACTATCATGGAATATATTAAAAGGGAACACAGACCATCACTAACAAGTGAGGACTACATAAGACCTCTCTGCGGATGTGACATAGCTAACGGAGTGATAAAATTCTGTTCTATCCATAAGGCAGCACCAGATATGTATGAGGCTTTGAAAGCACTGACAGAGAGCTATAAAACATTTGGGGTAGGTAGGGGATTTTTAACACATCTACATCTTGCGAATAAAGCCCTAGCCAAAGCGGAGGTGAAATAATGACTGAGAAAATCCTACCACATAGCAGTTGGAACCTACCAGCCACGTCCAAACAAATCAGAGCCATCACCCAACTCTGCATCCAACTTGGCTACCACGAACCGTATGAGGAAAGGCAGATGTCCAGATGGGAAGCCAGGAACATGATAGCTGGATTCAGGGAAGAAAGAAAAAGGAGGTCTAAGAATGTCTAAGAAGGACTTTAAGCTAATAGCTAAGGCAATCAACACTCTACGGTTGAACTAAACTATAATCTATAATAGTATTAGTTATATTAAAGTATAGACAGGAGGTGGACAATGAGCATGATGAAGCAGGTTAGAGACGACCTAGCCAACCAAATAGACACTCAGGCTATCCTAGATGCCATAATTGATAGTCTGGATGATGATGACCTGAAGGTCACACCAGACAACATCAAAAGTCTGTGGTCAAATTTCCTTGTAACGGAATTAGGTAGAGGACTGACCAACTGCATACGCTATGGTAATATAGACTGGGAATGATGGAGCTTTGGCAATACGAAGGCGAACCCACACAAGAGGAGATAATCCAACGCCTTGAATTCTGGCAACACTGGGACAGGCGAGGTGTCAAGGGTAACCATCTACGGATATGGAGACCATGCCCTAACTGTGATGGTGATAACACCGAGTGGGTGAGGCAACGCTGGCACGTTTGTTACGATTGCCTCATAACTTGGGATGGATACGAGAGTCTATATGATGTGAAGGCTTATGAGGCTGATGATAGGATAGAGCAGGAGATTTTAGAGGAGGTTTACAATGAGTAGGAGTAAGGATAAGGAAAGAGCCAGTCAATTCATTTACCGTAATGGTAACAGAGTATCCGTGGAGAAACTAAAGGAGGCTAAGGAAAGTGAAAAGATGGCAGAGTTAGGTCTAGTCAGAGGAGCCCATAAAATCTATGTGGTAGGAGATAAGATTGGAAAAGATTTACCATGAATTGGATGAGAAATCGGGATGCTACGATACCGACTCACCATGTATGGCAGTTAGAGCCTTCCGACCAAACATCAAGGTAGAGGAAGGACTACCAGCCATCATTGTTCTGGAGTCAGGCAAAATAAACTCAACTGGTTACCCTATATATAATTATTCTAAGTACATTTCGGAGCATTGGAACCACAAAGGCTCAGAGTTAATACGCAAGGCTATAAAGGAGTTTGACGCATTTAAGGAGGAAGTTTATAAGGCCGATGCCAGTGGCTAAGGTTATAGTAATCATTATAACAATTTGGTTGATGCTGTACCTAATCTATACCATCATTATCTGGCAACTGGAATAATATGAAAGTTAATCCAAGAGAACGAATACTCAAGGAGCGTGGCTTAGTCCTAAAGCAGGCAGCACCTAGGAAATCAAAAGGATTTACTCCACGCATCCTGCCAGATTACTCCAAGAGAAAGACTACTCTAATGAGGTATCTGGAGCAAAAGTATGGAGTGGCTATTGAGGAGGTGCTGCTCAGTGGCTCACTGGCTGTGGTAGCTAAGAGGCTGGGTAATGAGGTAGATGTAACCACACTGAGTAAGTGGATTAAGAAGTTCAAGCTACGGTATACTAAGGATAATTTACCCGACTGTAAAGGTTGTAGGCAGCATGGAGTGGCCTGTGAAGGAGGTATATGCTATGTGCTAATTGGATTGGAGTTGTATGAGTTGGTACCAAATAAAAAGGAGGAGTTACTAAGATGAAAACACAGGATGAAATCGTAGAGAGAATGGAGCAAGTAAAGGACAATGACTTCTTTGGCTTCCAGCAGTCAGACTTGATGGACTACTTGGATTATGACCATTCCAAGCCTTTTCTTAAAGATGATACCACTAAAGAACAGTGGGAGGAGTTCGCTGTTGAGACCAAAACTCCAACAGAAGCAATTAAAGACTATATGCCTTTTGCTTGGGAGAAAGCCAATAACTGTCGTGGTCTATCTGCAAGCCGTTCCATAGAACATATGACAGCCTGGCTCTGGTTAGATGGCAAAGATGAGCTACTACCCAAGATGGAAAGTGAGTATGAGTTCTATGGTAAACCATGCTTGGTTATTGTGTGCCGAGAGTATAATATTGATTGGCGAAAGCTGGATGATGGGCTATGGAGAAATGATGAGGATGGTGGGTCAATCCCGACTGATAGTGCCTTAGCTATACATGGGATAGAGGAGGTGTTGAATGAATGAACGGGGGTTAAATAAGAAGTTGGCAGAGTGGGCGGGGTTTAAGAAGGCTGATAGCAGTTGGGTAGATGGCATCTGGAAGTATCCTTTTGATGGTACAGGTCATGGTATAGTTGACCAGAGTTATCAAAAACTACCTGACTTCACCCAATCCCTAGATGCCTGCTTTAAGTGGCTAGTACCAGAAGCAGTTGAGCTACTAAACAAGAATTATGATTGGGATAAAAAGGGCTGTCTCAATCGTATCCTTAAAGACTGGCAAAGAATATACTGGAATAGTAAGGGTATTCTAAGTTATGCCCTATCCCTCTGCCTAGTCATAGAGAAACTAATTGATGGAGGTATCAAATGAGTAAATCAGGCCAAGCCTTTGTCGCCGCAACGGAAGGACACCAATTCACACTATACGCTGCCTGCAAGGCCATGGGTATTCCCCTTACAGAGAGGCAGGAGAAGTTCCAAGCATACCTTGAGAGGACATATCCTGCTGTAGTAATTAAGGAGGTAAACAATGAAGGAGATTAAAATCCTAATGCGTGAACTGAGGCAATATCCAGAGAACTTCTTTGTCTATCCTGTGAAAGAGGATGAGGAACACAGCATAGACGGTCTGGTTGTCTGTGATAAGGAGAAGGAACAACAAGACTTTATTGAGGTCGGTGAGGCTGGCTGGGTAGTCCTATAATATGGCTAACCCAATGCCTGAATCCTTACCAGACTTCCTAGCTTGGAAGCCACCTTACATCCAACAGCTAATAGGTAGTAAGTTGCTAATACCTCAAGGTAAAATGTTACTTGTTGGACCAAAAAAGAGTTGGAAGTCCATGACTGCCATTGACCTGGCTTTCAGGCTATCCAGTGGTAAACCTTGGCTGGACTTTAACACCCATATGTCCACTGTGCTGGTTATACAATTAGAAATACCAAAGGCTGAATACCAACTAAGAGTCAATAAGTATGCCTTCGGTAACAAGTTGAATCCAGCCGACAACCTGCACTTCATGACCATCAGAAGCCTGAAGCTGGATAAAGGTTGGGGGATAGAGTTATTAAGGCAGTGGATAGACTACACCCATGCTCAGGTAGTCATTGTAGACCCTGTATTCAAGGTAGTGAGTGGCAGACTAACCGATGAATATGATGTCAGGCAATTTGAAGATAGATTGGATGAGGTAATTGAAAGCCATAGAGTTAGCTTCATATTAGTCCACCATGAAGGTAAGGATTGGGTAATAGATGGAGTGCGTTATGATAGAGGTGCTGATGCCTCATTTGGCTCTGTATTTTTCGGTGCTTGGATAGACACACAGGTGGAGTTAAGGGCTGAGTCTGAAGGTAGCAATAGAGTAGATATTAGATTCCCACTACTGAGATTGGCTGAGGATGATATACCAGACATGAAGATACAGGTGAATAGGAGTAACCTTGTAACCAGTATAATACATAGGGATAAGAAGGAGGTGTATGATGAAACCTGAATGTCCATATCTAAGGAGGAAGCCAGCTGGTAGTGAGGTATACGATTGGTGTGATTTATCTGACCACCCCTGCCAGGTAGATTATGGTGGTGAATGTGAAACCTACGAGGACTGGCTGAAAGAAGCATCAATGGAGTCCTTGGAAGAGGCAGTGGCTCATACGCTCCAGCTAAGGAAGGAACTGGAGGCAACCCTAACTTTACATAATGTACCGAACATTTGTTCTACTTGACAAACTCTGCAATCTGTGTTATGATTGAACTGTAACTAATGAAATTCATGGAGGAGGTGAATGAGTGAAGTAAGAGTAGTAACTGACAGGCACTTTGTAGCTCCATTGACAGACGAGGAACACAAGGATGTCAGGAGAAAGGCACTGGAAGCCAACCTAAAACTCAAACAGTGGATAAGCCAGGCAATCAGAGAAAAACTAATGAAGGAGGAATAGTAGGGTGCATATAATTTCAAAGAGGGAAAAGGAGGACTAAGTGACAGATTTAACACCACAACAAGTAATGGAACAGCTAAGGACTAGAGGTTATGAAACTGGAGAATTCCGCAGCCCACTCAGGCATTTCAGAGGCAAACTAGATAGCATTACTGGTAGTATGGTTCAGAGAGGACAGATGCCACAGGCCAGGCTAGAGGTAATCTATAACTTTTCCGAGGTAGAGGTATTTGAATCAACTGAGCCTTATCCATTCCCAGTGGTACAAGTATCACTCCTACACTCCAACCGAGTCAAGAGTGGTATGGGTGCCCTCGGAGCATCAATGGACAAAATACTAAACGCAGGTCTGGACGAGAATGCACCACAAGAGCAGGCTAAGAACCAGGATGCTTTGGTTGGTAAGGTTCAGGAGTGGAAGGTAACACCTGGACATCTTATGCCTAATCAGGATGAGCAAGGTCAGTGGAAAGACCTACCTAGAGAGGCTTGGGAAGTTGTCTATGTTGAAGGTATTGGTGGCACCCCACATAGCGGAGTAGCTGCACCTACCGCAGGGATAGCACCGGCACCGGCTGCAACTCCAGCAACAGGAATAACTCCTACCCAGCAGGCCCTTAATTTGCTGGATGGTTTGACTCAACAACAGTGGAATAATGTTGTCTTCCAAGACCCATTGGTTAAAGGAGACTCTGCCTTAACCAACTCTATCATCAATGGTACCTTCCTCACACCATTGGAGGCTAGTGGTATGGTAACCAAGGATGATAATGGTATTTACCATATAAAGAAGGAGGGATAAATAGGCTTGCTGGTGTCCAGGGATAATCTCCATCTTTGCTGTGAGCCAATGACTCCTACCGACTCACAGTCAAAATGAGTGTGCGCATCCCGCCCAGTAGGAGAGGTTGGTGGAAGCCCGACCATCGGCTGAAAAAAGGCGAAGTATCTGCCGAGCCAGCAAGTGTGCCAGCTACCCCAGAGTAGGCAATACCTACCTGAGAGATAGTGACAAACTGGGTTGGGCTATCTAGCTGGCACAGCCTGAGCCGAAGGATAGGCTAGGTAAATGAAGCCTGTAAGTGTAAGAAACCCTATCCTAACGAATGAGGTAGGCTCAGGCAACAAGTCCTAGTGGGGTGTAACTACGAAGCAGGCAGGTGTCAATAGAAATTGTTGACTGACCACCTGTGGAGCCAAGCCCCACTAGGGCTAACTAAGGAGGAATAATGGAACAGCCAACACAGGAACAGATTAAGGAGTTTTGGGAAGGGTGGGGGTTAGCAGAGCAGACTACTGGTAGTTGGTATGTTGATGAGGTTGGTGGAGAGTATGTTTGTTGCGAGTTGCCTCCCATAGACCTCAACAACCTGTTCAGGTATGCATTCACTGCTGCAGTAAGGAAGCTCACAGATGACCATAATTATGCCGAAAGCTACGCAATAACTACTATTATGCAGTCTTGGATGCTAGAAGCAGGGGACAATATCCCCGATGCCCTAGCTCTATTCTGGGTATTGGATAAAATAAGAAAGGAGGAAGACTAATGTCGGGTGGTCAAAAAAGAATAAGGCAGGACTTGCCATACTGCGATCCTTGGCTAGAGAAAAAATACAAATTATTCAAGTTTCTGTTCCAGCTAGGATTAAAGAAAACCTGCGGAAAGTCTGGTCAGGGAGGAGTCTGGACTCATGTGTGGTAAACTCCCTTGGGCATTATGGCAGGTAAAGGAGAAAGATTGAGAAAGCTCACACCCCTAGAACAGTGGTTCTTAGAAGGTATGGTAATGTGGATACCTGATGGTAATACAAAAACCCTTAAACAAATCTTGAGAGAACCATTGGATGTAATATATGTAACTAGAAGACAAACTGAGAGGGAGGAAGATAAATGAAAAAGATACCAAATCCAGGTAGCGATGAAGCTCTAGAGCAAGGTTGTATTTGTGCGGTGTTGGATAACGCACACGGCAAGGGAGGTTTTGACTTGCCCAATGGTCAGTTCTGGATAACTGAGAATTGCCCTCTACATTGGAAGGAGAACTCTAATGATAAAACGATTGAGTGATGAGGATATAGAAGCCACAATTATGAGTCAAGATAGGATAAACAGTATCCATACCGATGAAGCTATGACGTGCTTAGGTAGTTATTTGGTATCCCGATATGTCGCTAGGATACAAGCCAAGATAACAGCCCGCAAAGCTGAACAGGAGATACTGAGGCAGGTTTATGATGACTTAACTATCCTGGCAGGGGATATCACGCTAAAGAATGGGAGCAAGGTAGGGGCTTTATTTGCGGCACAGACAAGGCATTATAGGCAGGAACTCAAGAAACTAGCGGAGGGTAAGTAAATGACACGCTTAATATGGGACATATTCTTACTGTTGTTAGCAGTAATGAACTTCGTCTGGTATCTTTTCCTTGATGGTGATGTTGTAAACGTGGTCTTTGGTTGCACGGCTATTATACTATTAAGATTAGGAGATAGGAAATGACAGACAAACAGGATGATAGGTTGCTTTCACCGGAGGAAATACACGCAATCCGTTTTAGGTTTGATAGTAGGTATTATCCACGATGGGAGGAGCTTTGCGGATTAGAAACAGCCAAAGCCCAACTAGCCAAAGTTGATAAAGGGCTGGATATGTGCCCGAACCCCAAATGCATAAATGGCTATATTAAAATACCTAAAACTGAGTGGCCAAAATGGACTACAACACCCTGCCCCACCTGTCAAGGCACAGGGAAGCACAAGCTGGATAATAAGAGGGAGAAGATAGCAGCTGAAACTTATTACCGCTATGAAAGGCGGGGTTTCCAATGGGACTTTGAACAAGCAAAACAGCAATCCGCACCTAACGTAAGGGAGTCGGTAAGATGTTCCTATCTGTGGGCCGACCAAATCATAGCCCTATTTGATGAGGAAGAGATATATTGGAAGGGGTACGAAGCAGCCAGAAAGAACCTTGAAGCACCAGAAGTGAAAGCATTGGTTGAGGATGCCCTTACCGAAGCCAAGAAGCAGGTAAAACTAGAGTTCTGCGATAACTGCGAGACTCCACTAAATGTTGATGCTCAGAAACAAAAGATTGTAGATGCCAAGCATGAGGAGGGGGAGAGGATAGTAAAAGAGATAGAAACTAAATATAGCGGCAGAATTGTGGGTATCTCTGCTAAAAGTTGGCAAGCCCTGAAAGGAGGAGAATAGGTATGAGTATGGAATGGTTCAAATGTCCGGATAATCAAACTACAGCAGTTAAGGATTGCCTAGCCAGGTGTCGGATGGATGAGCGTTGCCTCACACTACCAACGCTGAAGCTAATCTCCACTGAGCGAGAATGGAATGGAGTAGCCTCCACTACCCAACTACTTAATGGAACTATGATGGAATTTCTCAAACTAACCCAGCCATATGTAGTTGACCCTGATAGCCGAGCCTTCATGTTGGCAGGTACCAAGCACCATGAGGCATTGGAGGTTGTGGCTAAGGAATTAGGATTGCCATCAGAGGTAGCTCTATCTATAGATAGGGATATTTTTGACCTGCTTGAGGAGGAGGATGGTGAGCTAGTCCTTACCGATTATAAAAATTGGGGTAGCTACAGAGTGGCTAAGGCTCTAGGTATTGTTGAGGCTGGCAAGAAACCTGACCCTGGTGGTGAGGTGTACAAAAGGTCTGGTGCTTGGGGCAAGGCTGGCTCACCTAAGATGGTATCAGTATTTCAGAGGATGCCACAAGAGGTGGATAACTGGGAAGCTGAAATGCAGATTAACCGCTACCGGATAATGTTGGAGGATAAGGACATAGCTATTAAGAGGATGCAAATACAGGTGACAGTTCGGGATGGTGGTCTACAGGTGGCTACATCAAGAGGTATTGATAGGAACACCTATATGATACCGATAACTAGATTGGATGATGATGAGGTCAGGAACTACTTTGAGGTCAAGTCTGATAGCCTGACTATAGCACTAAAGGATAATAAGTGGGATATACCCTGTAATGAGCGGGAGTGTTGGGATGGAGCTAGATGCAGGGGCTACTGTGATGTTGCCCGGAACTGTCCTAAGGGATTATTATATCAACAGGGAGGTAGCTAGTGGGTTATTTATCCAGAGGCAACTACATTCAAACTGGTACTAGAGGTATAACCAACATAGAGTTGGATATCAGGCAGGAGATTGAGTCGGTGTTTGGGAAAAGGCTCAACAGAAGGTTCACTGAGTTTGGGTTTAACCAACTCAGTTCTCAGGAGCAGAATGATGTTATACATGAAGCTGGTATAAGGGTTCAAGATAGAAGGAAAGGAAGATTAGTGGTATGATATTCCATAAGGCAGACGAACTATATTATCAAGGCAAACCGCTAATGGAACTCAGCACTGATGAATTGAGGATAGCCGTAGTGGAGTCATATAACATATACCTGCAAACAAAGGAAACACTTGATAAGGTATTCAAATTGATGGAGGCAAAAAGGAAATGATTATCGGAGCATGGGGTGAAGATAAGTGTTGCAAGACCACATTTGCATTGACCTTCCCTAAACCTCTAATCTTTATGGAGTTTGACATTGGTGGCTTTGACCGAGCCATATACAGGTTCCAAGAGGAGTTCAACTCAGGACTAATCCAGTATGAAGCCTTCCCAATGCCAATGACCTTTGGGAAGTTCAACCCACAGGAGCTATCAATACTGCCTAGTAAGATAATTGTAGGTATGAAGGAGCTATTCTACAAATGGGCTAGTAGGTATATAGTCTATCTACAAGACGATAAGGTAGCTACCATAGTCCTTGATACTGCCACTCTGCTACATAGCATCAATGCGGACTGTTACCTACAAGAACTACAGGAGAGGCAGATGCCACTAAGGGCAGATGGTAAGGGTAGTGATGGTAAGGATTTAAGGACTCAGCTAATACAGATTGAATATCGGGAGCCTAACAACAGGATGAGAGGCATCCTATACAATGCCAAAAGTCATGGCAAGCATCTAGTTCTGGTGCATCATGCCCGTGATGAGTATAAGCCAATGCCTCAGCGTGATGGTACCATAGCTACATCAGCCACAGGCAAACGTGAGAGGGCAGGGTTTGCCACTCTCGGAGATAGTGCTGATGTTATCCTCAATACCTACTGGGATAGCAAGACCAACAAGCCTTATGCTAAGATTGATTTAGCCGAGGTTAAGACCCTGGAGAGTATGATATTTGAGGAGCCTACCTTTGATAAGATTGATAGGGCTATTAAAATGATTAAGGGGATGGTATAATGTATTGCCCTGACTGCCCGCCAAATAATCCCATAACAATGGTATTAGTCTCTCATAATTTTAGTTGGTTAGGAGGAACAAAGGACAAACCTAGTGACAAAGCTAATAGGTATCTAGAAAAGTACCAGTGTCTTGACTGTGGAGCAGTAATACAGACATCCATTCCTATCCTACATATAAGTGGAGCTAAAGTCAATGGTAAATGACTTCACAGAATTGATGAGAAGCACGATGAAAATATTTTTCTGTGTTGTAGTACAGAAAAAGAGTAAAGTCTGCTGTGTGTTGACTACAGCAACAGAGAATCAGTTTGAGACTAACCAAAATAGAGAAAGGAGTGAGTAGTTGACCATATTACTGGATGTGTTTGAGCCAACACAGATTGAGGATTTAGTTAGCCAGTCTGTCCCTGTTAGTAGGCTATCACTAAACTCCAAAGGATTTGCTGACTATCTATTCTATGCCTTTGATGGACATAGGATACAGATAGAGAGGAAACAGATTGATGAAGTCCTTGGTGGTATGGACCATGTGGAAGAACAGTTGCGAAGGGAATTGGATAATGGAGTGGAGGAGACTATACTATTGGTTGAAGGATTCTGCGAGCCTATAGCTGGACTGAAGATAGCCACTCAGAGTTGGAGGAGGGCTAAGGACAAAAGAATCTTTGTGCCCGGACACCAATACAATGTTAGCTATACTGGATTTCAGGCATGGCTAGGGCAGTTAGATAAGGCTGGAGTTACCATCGTTAGGACTTTTGACTACACTGCTACTGCCATGACATTGGTAGCTCTTTACCAAAATGCTCAGAAGGAAGAACATAAAACCCTGAAGCGGTATATCAAGGATAGAATCTATGTGGAGAACTACAATCCTCATGTCCTATCCTTAATGTCAGTAAAAGGAGGTGGCATTGGTGAAGAAAAAGCTAACGCATTGATTGACCGTTATGGTACATTTTGGTATTGTATAAACCAAAGTGTTGAGGACTTAGCCGAGACTATGGTAGGGGATAAGAAGCTAGGTGTTAAGGCAGTTCAGAGGTTATTCAAAGCCATAGGGAAGAATACAAGTGGATAATACACCATATACAGGTGCAGCCAAAGAACGAATTGACCTAGTGATGGAGACACTTGAAAGGAGGAAGCAAATGACTGAGAACAACCAAGTAATAGGTAGCAAATTCCACCTAGGTGAAAAGGAATTCACCAACATCATATGGACTATGATTAGAGCCTACCGCTTCCGTAACAGTAATGAGAATCCTGAGGCTATAGTCCTACCTGATGTAAAGGAGGTCAATGGAGTAAAGATTGAGTATCCCGAAGTGGAAGCCGAACCAAAAACTGGTAAAGCTGGTAGCTGAGACAGTTGAGGATTTAGTCAAGGCTAAGGGCTATGCTACTACCCCTAGTTATTATGATGTTGAGTTGGTATTGCAGGCTTTACATTTAATCAATAGGGCTATGGAGGTTGCTAATGAATCTAGACGAGGTAGGAAAAGAGATACCAATGAAGGTAGTGATGGCAGTCAAGTCACCTAGAGGTAGATTCCTATTCTTATTTGAAAGACAGGACGAAAGGCTGGCAGCGGTAGACCAGACAAGGAATGCACAACAATTAAAATCCTTTATGGAGGAGCACAAGGATGACTAAACCCAAAAGGACACCAAGGCAGTTGGCTGAGTAACACTGGGACTGGTTAGAATCCATATTGTACCAGCAAAGGTTGATGGAGAAGAAACTATTTATAGATGCTGCCATACATTTCTATAAGCATGGCAAGGAAGATAAACATGGCTGACTTCGCTCCTGAGTTCAAACGTAATGAGGCAGGCTGGATAATATTCCCTAGAGACCAGAAGGATAGAAAGAGCCTGTTCTTTCCTGAGGAGGTTATGAAGCATCCTGCCAAGATGAACTTCCATCTCCAGCAGTCCATCATAGAGTATGTAGCCAATACAGGTGATGTCCTACTAGACCCATTTGGAGGCACCGGCACTCTGATGATAGCTGCCTTACAAGACTATAGAGTAATACTGATTGAGCTTGAGGATGGCTACCACAAGCTACAGATAGAGGCTAAGAACAATCTGGAGGTACAGGCTGGTTGTGGTGACTTGGTTACCCTACTATATGGAGACAACAGACTGCTACTGCCTATACCTTGTAACCATATCATTACTAGTCCACCTTACGCTGGAGCTATGGACATACGCAAGGTAAGGAAGAAGCGGGAGGATGCACCAGACAACTGGCTGGTTGAGCAGGATGAAAGGATGTTAGCATACTCCAAGTCACCAAGGAATTTCAGCAAACTAAATCAATTCCTATATAATATGGAAATGGAGAAAGTATATAAGCTATGCTACCAATCATTGCCAGTTGGTGGCACAATGACTAACATCATCAAGGATAGGATAACTGATGGTGAGAGAGTGTACCTCAGCCGTTGGGCGGATAAGGTATGCAAGGCTGCTGGCTTTGAATTGGAACTGTGGGAGAAGTGGCTAACCCCTGGTCATGGTTTCACCAAGATTGCTAAGAGTCAGGGGAAGGAAGTGGTGGAGGATGAGGATATTATGATTTATAGGAGGATAAAATGAGTAAGGATTGGTATTCAGATATTAAACATTTCCACATAGGTATAAAACAAATACCAGACCCGTACATTCCACATATAGTTCCACCTGAAGTAGTTAGGTTACGCATGAACCTAATTAAGGAGGAAACAACCGAACTGTATAATGCCATAACTGATGGTGACCTTGATAAGATTGCCGATGGTATAGTTGATTCCATTGTTGTTTTGCTAGGTACATCCGTAGCCTATGGCATTGATATAAAACCTGTGTGGGATGAGATACACAGAACCAATATGGCAAAACTGAATGATGCTACATTTCGTAGTGATGGCAAACTACTCAAACCGAATAACTGGATTCCTCCAGATATAGTATCCATTATAAAGGCACAGAGAGGAGAGGACTAAGTGTATTTCACCCACGACCCTGATGCCAACTTCTACTACTGCGGGGAGGAGCCAGCCACAGCTACCACCTACAAACAACTGCTGGTTGACTCCAAGCCTGGTATAATTGGCATTGACGTAGAGACCATCAGCCTCAAGGAGAGAGTCCCCATAGGCATCAGCATAGCCCTATCTCCAACTTGTGCTTATTACTTCCAACTATTCCCTACTGAATCACCGGCAGTTCCATGGCACCTGCTGAAAGACCCTACTATAACTAAGGTTGGTCATAACCTGATATTTGACTTAGCCGCTATGAGGGAATATGAGATAGATGGTACCAACATAATAGATACCAATGTCATGGCTAGGTTATTATGCTACAAATTTACAGGACTACTAGATATGTCCTTTATCCACCAGATGGAAGTCCATGATGTTAAGGAGTATATTCCGAAAGGTGGAACCATGCTGGATGTAGACCAGGCAGTGGTGGCTAGTAAGTGTATGCAGGATAGTAGTGCTGCCATGAAACTAAACCAGTTGCTAATTGGTTCTGTGGATAAGGATTACCTATTTACAGAAATGCAGTTAATACCTATTCTGGTTGATATGTCCTACAGGGGCATACTAATTGACCAAGAGGCAAGGCAGGAAGTTGAGGATGAGTTAACCTACTGGTCGGAATACTACCTCAGTATGTGTGAGGAGGTTGGGTTTAATCCTGGTAGTCCTCAACAGGTAGCCTATATACTGGCTAAGAGGAACGCCTACTCCATATTCCATAAGCTACCATTCACCAGAGGCAGTAGAAGGAGAAGCTTGTCCACTGCCGTAGAGGTATTGGAGAAGATGGATGACCCTCTGGCCTCCATAGTTCTGAAGTATCGGAAGTATACCAAACTCAATTCTACCTACATCAAGCCGTGGTCACATGACGAGAGAGCCTATACCAGATACCACTTGGAGGCTGCTACAGGTAGACCATCCAGCACAGATAGGAATATGCAGAACATACCTGGTAAGAGGTCGGATATAGTTAATTGCAGGAATATACTACTACCAGATTCAGGTACTTGGACTGACATGGATTGGAGTCAGCTGGAGTTGAGAGTATTGGCCTTCCTCAGTCAGGACAAGGAAATGCTCCACATCTACAGCTTACCACAGAAGCTACCAGATGGTAGCCCTAACCCAAAGGCAGACATACATCAGGCTACGGCTGAATTCTTAAACATTGACCGAGCCTTTGCCAAGAATGTCAACTTTGCCTTAATCTATGGAGCCACTGATGAAACCATAATGGAGACTGCCCATATCCGTAGCCTTGATAGAGCCAGGCAGTTAAGGGAAAGTATATTCCAACTATTCACTGGTGCTGGTGATTGGATAGAAACCCAGCATTATAATTGCCTAAAGACCTTTAGAGCTAGGACAATCTTTGGTAGAGACCTAAGGCTGCCTACTGACGAGGAGGAGAGAGTTGATGGTATCCAACGCAAGGCTGTCAATTATCCTATTCAAGGCTCAGCAGCGGAGATACTGAAGCGAGGATTGATACTGATGAAGGACTTACCACTGAGCCTACAGGTACATGATGAATTGTTGGTGGATGGATTCATACCGGATTACAGGTTCAAACCATTGGAGAGTATAGCTCCGTTCCATACCCCTGTTGAAATAAGATACCTTGACCGCTGGGAATGATTAAGGTTCCCTAGTTATTGCCACTACCAAGGAGCCTTACAGCAAGAGTTTAACCGCAATCAACGTTACTTGCTCGGTATCTCTTAACTGCCAACCTTAATGAAGAAGGAAATCTTGGCAGTCAGGATGGTACCAGACAACTCTGCTATGGTGTATTTGCCTCCACTGCCCCAATAGAATTCCCACTCCTTGCCAATGAACCCAACTGTTAGTCCTATCTTCATGTTACCTCCTTGATAACATACTCTTCTCCTATCTATGGATTACGCAGGCTGTTTGGTAGGTATGGAGGATGTCCTCCTACGGGATTCGGCTTTATTACGAAGAATCTGGTGGAACTCATTGAGCCTGGATAATCCTTCTGCCCTGAACCTGTCGGCTAGTACCAAGTCTCCGTTGACCGTCTCTGACAACTGCTGTGTCTCAGCCAAATATATACCAGCTTCACCAAATCTAGCCTGAGCCTCAGCAATAAAGGTTTGACCTATAGTTGTCCAGCCAGCAGACTCCTCAATATAACTACGCAGTAATGACAATCTGGTATTAGCCTCCTGTATATAACCCATAGCAGCGTTGGTTCTGGCAGCGGCTATCTCAGTCCATGCTCTGGCATAGTCAGCACCTAATTCACCTACTCTAGCACCAGTGTTGACTCCATCAATCTTGTCCTCATACTTAGCCAATGCCGTCTCGGCACTATCAGGCGTAGCACCAGCAAGGTCAGTGGTATCCACCTCATCCAAATGAGTATTAGCATCAGCTATGGCTCCTGAGCCATCTGAAAGTTTGGTAATCATATCACGAAGGTATGCTTCCATATCGGTAATCTCAGCCAACCTATCCTTGGCATTGTCGGTGGTATTATTGGTCTCCAGATAATCAGCTACCTTATCCAAGGCATCGTCAATATCCTTATACAAAAGTGTGTTAGTACCAGTACCACCACCAATACCTAGATAATCCAGGGTTGTCCTTATTAAGGTTAAATCTATAGCTGCCTGTTGTTCAAGTTGCTGAGCCTCAGTTAGTAAGGCATAACCACCAGCACCAATGACTATAACTTCATCCAACACATCAGGGTAACTACCAGGACTATGCTCACTGGGTGGCATATGTTTTCTCTCGTACCAGATAGCCAGATGCTTACCAGCAGTTAGCTCCTCCTGTGATTGTCCAGCCAGCTTTGTGGCAATATACATAAAGTCTCCTACTATATTAAAGGAGACAAACTGCTGAGGTACTAGGTCTACTGGATACTGCACCTTACTAATTTTAGTTACCACTGGCAACAGGTCACTGATGTTTATACCTAGCCTAGATTTGGTGTGGTCAATTAGGTAGGCTGTACCCGCTGCCATACCTCCGCCATTGATAAACTTGATGGCTCCATTGGTATAGTCCATACGGTAGTCAGTGTCCCGAGCATAAGTCGTACCAGCAGGACTACTGGTAACCGTTTCACTATCTGGTCGGATTGGTCTATTAGCCAGGAATATCCAGCTATCATAGGCATTACCATTACCTACATTCATATTCAGAGTACCAGTGGTATTACCAGCTATCTGGTCTATTTCTACCTCTATCAACCTCTTGAAGTAGAGTTTACCATGGGTGGCTACAGTAGTTGCCAAATCTTTCCGGTACCAACTTTCCTCTACATAGTTACCATCCTGGTCAATGCCCTTAACAATGGCAGTTAGCTGGGTTATAACATTACTGCTATCGGTTATGGTTACACTCAGCCTTCTAGGAACGTCAGGAGTATAGTCGGTTATGGCCACAATATCACCGTCGGATTTACCGATTAAATTGGCAACACTAATATGTGCATCGGCAGCATAGGCAGCAGGAGTAGTAAAGGATTCACCCGCCACAGTGAATACTAAAGTTTCCTCATGCACCTCCTCCTTAGGGAAGTATCGGCTAAGGTCATCCACAGCCCTCTGCACAGACCTATTAAGCTGAGCCTTGGACATTTCGGTATCAACCGTTACTGCCAAATCTATGGCTAGCAGGTCTTGAAGTTCAGGTAGAGTTAATCCCATAAATTACCTCCTTGAGTTCCAAACACTGTAATCCTCTGTGTCATCGGAATCATGCTTGACATAGCCTATGGTTATAGAGCCTGAAGAGTTAGAACCAGATACTGTATATTTAAGCACGGCATCTCTCCATCCCTGCATCCTGCCCTGGACAGCATGAGTTATTCTTACTGCTTCATTGGTAAGCAGTACAGTTATCCAAGTCTCGGTGTTAGTACCATCGGTCAGTGTCAGGGTTACTGTACTACCAGAAGCTTTGAGAGCCGAAAAGAACAGGTCAGTTATCTCAATAGACCCACCATCGTCAGGAGTGGCAATAGCTGTAGCAGCTATCTGTTCACTACTCCAGGTAACAGACTTCCATACCCCATGCACCTGCCTATAGTTCAGGACATGGAGAGCATATCCCCAGTGAGTTTTGAACTGCTGGAATACCTTATTAAATGCACCTGCAATTTGAATAGCCCACATAGGTTATTCACCTCTATAGTAGAAATGTATCGTACCTGTTAGCTTTTCAGCAAGGTCAGACCGAATCATAAAGGTCTGACTGGGTGGCACAACTAACTCCATTAACCACTCAAGCGTAGTAGTGCTAAAGATAAACCGACTATGAATGAGTCCAGTTCCACCAATAGTAGTTATGTTACCTGAGCCATCATTGACATAGAATTTGCCCTGAGCACCACCACTCACACCAGACTTCTCATTCACTGGCACTACTGGCGTACCGTTAGTAGCATACTCAAAGGTCTGCCCTAGCACACACTCGTATATCTGAGTGTTGCTGAAACTAGGCACCCAAGCTACTACTTTCGTTACGATTAAATCCTTGGTGCTATGTCCGTTCTGTATGATAGCCAGCCAGTAGGCAGCACCGTCAGTCTGGATACCGTCAATATCCATCGTGAAGGCAAGGTCCTCTAAGGCAGCCTCATATTCGGGGTGGACAGCCTCAGCAAAAGTGAGTAGCTGTCCCTTTTTATTAACATTGGCTGTGTTCTTTTTACCCCATCCCCATATTTCCATTACTCTTTTTCCTCCTTATTTAATTCCTCACCTGAACCCAGGCTCAGGTGGATTTCCATATTTACCAGACTACCCAACATTTGAAGTAATAGGTCAGTTTGTACCTTTATGGCATTGGCTAAATCAGTTTGCAATTCCTCAAATTCCTCCTTAGTTACAAGATTGGAAACTTTGTAGGCATTAGTGCCTCTATCCAGTTCCCTCTTTTCTACAACTCTTGGCCTGCCTTGTAAATTCTCCCTAAACTCTGCTATCTTCATCGGTGTAACCTTTCACTCCTGTCAAGCTCTTCCATCCTCTCATCACCCAACTTCATAATATCATCCCAGTCATAGCCTAATTGGTCTGATAAGTCCCTACATAACCTAACCATCAGAGCAAAGGCTGGCTTGGTGTAGGTAACATAGTCCTTATAATCTGGACTACCATCAGATAACCTCTCCAAGTAGGCTATGTCTTTGGCTACATGACCAAAGCTAAAGGCTAGTCTGGCTACCTTATCTAATGTGGTGGTATAGCCAGAGACTAAATCTACCTTCATTTCCAAAACTCCCACCACTGTTTTCGTTCCTGCTGTATCTCAGCCAATCTTCTCTTAGCCTCAGGACTCTCAGCGATAATCCTTTTAGTTCTTTCGCTGGCTATCATACCAGTTTCTAATCTGGTAGGAGCCTGACGCTTCTCCAATTTCTGAATCTCTTTCTGCCTTGTAGCCAATACCTCCAATGTTCTGGCTGTCAGGGCTCCTGGCTCACCACGCCTTTTACCTTCCTGATATTCAAACTCAGTTATACCTCTTATTTCAACTACCGGCTTAGCCCCAGCCTTCTTAACTTCCTTTACAACTCTGTCCTTTTCATCCTGTGCCTCTGACTCCTCCTTAGTAGTATCGGCACTTGTACCTCCCCACTCTACTCTAGGTATGGCAAAGCCCACATCTACCTCACCTAAGCCTATCTCTAGGTTATATTCGGCTGTGAATCTGTTATACCTATGAGTGAGGCTGGTAACTCTAGTAACAGGGTCAGATGGGAATGACTCATTGATTGTAATATAAGGGAAGTCAGTACCATCTATAATTGTAAATTGAGCCTCAGTTTTCTCATTGGCAATAAAGTCACCAGTAGGTGCTATGTTACCAATATCGTCAGAACTGCGTACACCAAATACAGCCACACTTCCAGCTTTGCTCTCTAGGAAAGCTCTTCCAGCAGCATTAAGTGTTATGGTAAATGTTGTACTTGCTACAATAGTGGATGCAACTATTGAGCCTAAAGAAGTGGTATCATCAAGCAGGTCGCCATAATCGGCAGCTACCAGAGGGTCTGTAGCATCTGAACCATCAACTAGAACAAGGCTCCAAGCTGTATAACTACCTAACTGAGTACCAGCTAGGATGGTCATAATTGCAGAAGAAATAGTCTTATTAGCCGATAGATTGGTAAGGTCAAACCGCATAAAGGCTCTAAAGATACGATATTTACCATCAGAGGATTGGTTGTATCTTTGTCCTACAGTATGCCAAGTATTATAATTTGTGTTGAAATTACCTGCTGCATTATGGACAGTAGCATAGGTAGCATCACCAGTAGCATAAACAGTTCCCTGACCATCAAAGTTGGTTTTATTATCAGAGGAAACAACTAAAATAGCCATTAAGTTCCCCTCTCATCATATGCAGCTACTCTGTCATAAGGCTCCACTCTACAATCATGTGGTATCACGACTCTACCGGCTAGACCTTCAGCCTTTAGTCTGACTAGGATAGCTTCTGCTCGGTTATTGGCATCTACCTGGCCGGTAATCATAGGAGCTAGATGTGGTTCTAGTACCTCTACGTAATTACCTGTGTAGGCTCCAGTATCTCCTACAATTACATTGGGCCAATCGGGATTATCATCCGTATTGTTGGCAAAGACCACTATCCGATTAGGTAACACTTCATTTATTTTTTCTAGGTATTCAAAGAATGGATGACCATCAGCACTGGCACTGTAGTAGGTTTCATCCACAGTATCCGTATCCTGAGGGAAAACTATCTCCCAGGTAGTATTGGCCTTCTGCCTCAGGTAACACTTGGTCATGGATATTAACCTATAGAGGAGTCTAGCCGCCATTTCAAACTCCGGTACATTGATGGAGAATGTAGGTCTGAAAGCATTTAGGATGCCATCATCCACAGCAGGAGAAGCATTGAGAGTCCAGCTGAAGGCTGATTCTATCGTGGACTCAATCAACTCATAAATGGTTTTGGTAGCATCAAAGGTATCATCAAGGTATGGAGTATTGCCAGCAAGATTGGCTGGGTCAGTGACCAAGGCCATATTGCCGCCTGATACCATAACCCTCTGCTCTCGGAGTTGCATCCACATACCTTCACAATAGAGTTGGCAGACCACTGAGCCTGGAGAACTGACTATCTGCTGGTTCTTAACCCACAGCGTCGGATACATACCATACTCGTTATCACTGGCACAGCCAAACTCCCAAGTAACTGTCCCATCCGCCACAGTATTACCAATAGTGGGCCAGGTCGGTTCAGAGCCACCTGAGGTACCAGCCGTAATGCAGTAATACCTGTAACCATCAGGTGTAGTAGGCGCAACACTATCTCCAATGCTATAGGCTGTTGTAGCAGCCCAAGCAGTCGGTGTGGCTCCGGTAGTGTAGCCATAACCAGGCTGGAAGCTGTAACCTAGCAGGTCAACAGTAGTGGTGTTGTCAAAGTACCTGTCGTCGTTCCTAAATACCAACGTGGCTCTGTCTCGGTATGGCTCCTCAATATGTTCAAGGAATAATAGTCGTGAGGATAGGTCAATGGAGTTAATAACCACTCTGATATATGGAGTCTTACCAGTACCCTTAGCGGCTGCTATCATTGTGGCTGAGTTTGACCTCATGTTTAGCTCCTGTTAAAACCTCTGACATAGAACGTTATATCCGCTCCTAGAACAGTACCTGAAACTACCTTGATGAATTGTGCTCCACCAATTCTGAAGGTCACAGCATGGGCAGTGGTAGCACCTGTGGTCAGCTGTTCAAAGTCAGCAGCACTAGCAATATCCAACTGATATATGGGATAGTATGTTCCACCTGAAGTCATAGCTATATGGACAGTGGTGGTATAAGAACCAGCAAGTGTGGGTATGATAACTGTCAGGAACTCATAGAGTCCGTCAAGGTCTACCTCCTCAGACTTGGTGGTATCCTCACTGTAATCTAATAGGGCTGGTAACCAATTAGTTGGTAACATATTTCCTCCTTATCTAGTTTTCGGTATTGACTTTCCCCATTTATCCTCAGCCATACCATAAGCCTGTCCTGCCGCATCTTTGGGAGGTTTATTCTCATCCCTAATTAGCTTCTCTATGGTGGCTGAGATAAGTTGTCGGACTTTTCCTATTGGTGTATCTGGTGTTATGTTATCTACTGGTAAAGGACTCATGCTATCCTCCACTATACCTTACTCCTTGGTATGGTATCCTCTCAGTCGTAGGTCTCTTTTCAAGTACCTTACCATTACTAGCAATTACCTGGAAGGTCCCGGCCATTACTACTCTACCCCAGGCTGATACCTGCAGCTTGGCAGGACAATTACATATAGGACATAGGGCATCATGCCTACTATCTATGGATTTTATTTCCTCAAATCTATGTCCTGAACCACATTCGTATTCATATAATGGCATTGTTAAACCTCTAAGGGGAGCAGGTTGTTAGCCCACTCCCCCTTATGGTTAGTCCTTGAATCGGTAGTTCACCATGGCGTGGTACCTAGGACAGGCATCTATTCTGGCTACCAGTTCTTCCTTAATACCTACCGGATGCACTCCTACCTTATCGCACAATTCCTCTAGCCTTTCCTTAGTTGCTTTGGTTAAATCTTCGGCCATTGGTATTACCTCCTTTCTACTTTCCCCTATGGGTCTAGTGTGAGCATCATCCACTGGTCAGCATTTCCTGACGAAGTGGTATTAAGGGCATAACCAGCAATCTGGTTGGAAAGACTGCCACCCCAGGCTTCATCAGCCAGTGTGACGGAACCATCAGCTGAGAACACAAGCATCCTGTCATACGTAGCTGAACCTGTCTGTGTACCAGTATTCACTATGAAGCACGGACCCCAGGTTAGGACCCAACCATAGTAATTCGCTGAAAAGTTTATTGGAGGTAAGCCCACACAGGCACTATAGTTAGCTCCAGTAGCACGCCTCATAGTGGCATACTGGTTAGCATATACTTCAAGGCCAGTATTGGCTGCGATTGCTATGGGAGTTGGCTGCTCCAGCGTCATGGCTACATAGTAAGGTGATGCACTCTCCGCTGCGAGATTACTAATGACCCTCATCTGGATTCTGCCTATTGCAGCAGTGGCCCAGATGAACAGGTACCCACCAGCAAGAGCATCCTTGGCAGGAACGCCATCACTGGTACCATCTACCTTGATTACTGTCTGACCTGCAACATAGGCAGTATCGTAGGAGTTACTATAACTCAACGCAAAGGCACCGGTATTCTCAACGGCTGCCGTATTATAGACAATAGCCGTTGTATACTTCCCATAGTGGTAAGTCCTGCCACCATTTACGAACCGGGTACCAATAGGGTATGTGGCTGCTATGGTTTCTGCAAACACATTGGGTAGTGCCAGGTTAGTTGCCCCAGATGCACTACCTATCTCCGGTGGCAGGTATATAGTTTGTCCATCATTGGACCTCAAATCATGATTAACCTTAGTCATTTTTCTTTTTACCTCCTTAAAGGATTATATGGCTTTTACTGTCCTGCCTTTTATTGCTTAGGCAGTTATTGCCGCATCGGTTATATCAAAGATGCGGCCGAGTCCCATTGTAGTGCCCATCAGCACAGTACCGTAAGTGTCTAGCCTCATACCTCCAGCATTGTAGTCTTCCAGTCTGGGCCAGGTCCACAACTCATACAGGTCACCTTCGCCTTCAGTCCCGCCATAGCCGTAACCAATACCAGGCTCTCTGGCTAGTACATCACCATACTTCAACCCGAAGATGGTGTAACCGGCTCCACCAACGCTCTTGGCTCTGGCATTACTGGTGCCTCCAGTCCCGGTGCCATCCGTCTCCTCCAGCATATAGTCGGAACGGATAATCGGTATACCCATGAAGAAGAGGACTGGCATACCAATATCGTTTAGTGACCTGGTGATAAGGCTGGCGTGCCAGGTCTCATTACTGGATACGGCATAGGTGAAACCTCTCTCATCGTAGGCTGCATCCCAGCGGAGTGCTATCTTAGGAGACATCAGGAGTTCGCTGACACCATATTTCATGGCATCAATCATTCTCCTTACCAGGCCTAGTGGCAATGCTCCACTCGCAGCGTCTATGTTGAGGTCGGAATTGGTAGTTGTGGCAGCAGCATTTGGTGTTCCTCTCTCAGCAGCAAGGGCATGAAAGCCATCCCACTGAGTTGGAGTTCCACCATAAGTGGTATCACCATAGACTAACCGGTCTCCAATCTTTCTCTTGAGACCTTTCTCGGATTCCAGCAAAGCCTGAGCCTTATAGTCATTATAGGTGCCGTAGATGTTTTGGACATAGCGGTCCAACTTCCTCTGGATATAGATATACCTCAGAGTAGAGTCAACCTCAGTGTATTCAACATCCTCACCCCAACTTAACTGGTCACCGACACCGGCCTCTACTACTGCATCTTCAGTGGTTGTATTTTCCCTTAACCACTCTATTTTTAGTCCTGTACCCGCCGCCTGTGCTACCGGTATCCTTTCTAAAGGGTTATTACGCTTGATATCCTCTTCAAAGACACCAGGTACTTTGGTAGACTGGGTTAATTTTTGTGCCTCAGCTAGTGTTTTCCAATGTCCACCTGAACTAGCCATTATATATTACCTCCTTGTTAAACTTTTGCTCCGTCTCCGGATACTTTTATTGTTCCTCTTTGTCTGGCTTCAGCTTCCTCAACAATCCTCTTAGCTCTATCCATTTGGGATTCTGGGGTGCCTCCACCAGATGAACCACCACCATCATAGTTGGCTGGTCTAGTCTGACTACCAAATACTTTGGCAGCATCCTCAAGACTCCTGAGTTGGTCAAGTGTTTTGTCCTTCAACGCATCCTCATGGGCACCATGCTTCTCCATTAGGTTCCGCCTGATGCGTTCGGTAAGCTCTACTTGGTGCTTACCCACGGTCTCTTTCTGACCGGCAACTTCGGTTTCCAACTCACCGACCCTTACCTTATGGGTCTCATAGTCCTTGTACGTTTCCTGCAACTTTTCTAAGGTTGCCGTCCCCTCCAAAACCTTCTGATTGGACTCATCCCTGAGCCGATTGGACTCGGCTATTTGGGTATTGAACTGAGCCTTCTCGTTTTCCCAACCTTCGGATTTTGATTTGGAGACCTCCTTTACCGTCAATAAATCTGACTCCTTGGCATAGCGGGTTGGTGTCCCATCCATATCTATGTTGATGGTGCCATCATCATTTCGGGTGTAGGTCGGTTCTACCATTTCAGACCTCCTATTTTTAGTCTCAGGACTATTATAACACATTATGTAAAGCTTGTCAAGCGTTATGTAAAGTTATTTTCCTATACAATCAACTATAATATAGTATTAGCCATAATTCTGTATAGTTACTCCAAACGCCTCCCAGTATCTTTGGCTATTTGATTATAAATAACCTCAGCTTGTGGTGTTTGGAAGGCAGTAGTTCTACCCCAATAATACAACCAGGCATCTAGGGTTGGATTGGCAAATCTCAGGGCTGTTCGGGCATTGGACACTCCAGTTCGGAAACTGGATACCAGTCTCTTACCGTCTGCTCTGGTCATAGCCTTGATTTCAGCCTGCCGTTTGCGGTCAAGGTTCATTCTTTCTAGGTGGAGGAATTCCTCAATCAACTTCTTCTCATCCTCTTGGTAGGTATCCAGAACTTTCTGCCAAACATAATTGTATTTACTGAAGTAGGTTCTGTAGACCTCACCACGGACTACCTCTAGTGGATTGAGCTTTCTGGATAGGTAGGTTTTCCACTCACCTTTTAGGTGGTCTGGTATAGCTTCTTCTACGGCAAAGCGTAATGCCCAGAAGGTGTCCCAATCCTTCTCTAAGGCTCCGGTCTCAGGATTTCTGAGTTCCTTTAACTCTATGGAGAAGTATAGGTTGAGCAGTTCCCTGAGTGGATGTAACACTGGTATTGGGACATTAAACTCCTCATAGTAGGCTTTGCGACCTTCAAGTGTTAGATTAGGATTCTCCTCCATCTTATTGTCAATGAATTTCCTCCTGTCGTCATAGATGTTAACCAGCTTGGCGTTGAAGTCCTGAGCAGAGAGTCTGCCACCTCTAAATTCCCTTTCCAGCTGTGCCTCATCCTGCCGCTGGTTTTCTACATATCGGTCTATTTCATCCCAATCCAACTCTAGCCTATCCAAGACTGCTTGCTGTTTGCCTGGCAATAATGGTCTGACTAAGCCTTGGTAGCGGAAGTAGTCTAGCTCCTCTAGGATTTGCATATCCTCAAACGACATACCACCTATTTGGTCCCAGATACGGTGGCCGTGCATCCTTAACCATTTCTGCTGGTCCTCAGTGTAGCCATATTTTTCCTCAATGTAGGCAGTGGCTGCCTCATAGACTGCCTTTTGCTCTGGCTTCCTTAATCGGAATAAACCACCCTGTTCAAACAAGGCACTGTATAAGGCTACAGCCTGCTTACTACTTTCCCAAGCGGCCTCTTCTTCCTCAGTTAGTGGTATATCATCCCTTAGCTTGGTATTTATCAGAGTACCATTATAGCCTCTAGCAGTAACCTCCAAGATATTCAGGTAGTTCCTAAACCTGTCTGGGAATACTCGCTCAACTATGGTATTGACAAACTGGTTGTCTGGAGCAGCAGCCTGTAATAGCATCATAGGGGTTCTCCAGATGGGTGGTATGACCTCACCAGTCTGGGCTTCTACACCTCCGAACAGAGCCATCGGTATGGTTACATGACCACCTGGATAGAATCCATAGCGACTAATCCAATCCATAAAGCCTACTACTTTCTCGGAACCTTCCCAAGCATCGTAGTATTCTGGAAAGTCTCTCCTAGTTAATCTGGTGGTCAGTGGACCATAGATGGTTCCTCTGAATGGGTTGGCTTCTATTGAGGTTCCAGGTATGGCTATATAGCCGTAGTCGGTATTATCTTGCCAGCGTTCAAAGGCAGTGAAGGTTCCAGGATGTTTAACAAAACTGCGAGGTAGCCAGAACCAACGCTGAGTCTCATAGGTCCAGAATGGAAACACTCCTTTCATAATGGCATCTACAGCATTGGCATTGGTATAGTCGGTGTATTCTTTGAAGTACCACTTTTGAGCTTCATCCATAGCGTTTTGACGGATTTCTTGTAGACCTTGGAACTCAGGTTTTATTACTGGAGGCAGTATCTTGGCTGGAGCCTTCAAAGCAGCAGGTACTTTATATCCACCTTTATTAGATTGAATAACCATATCATGTGTTAATACAGCACCTTCACCAAGTTCTTTAGAAGGAACATGTTGCCCCCTCTTTAACCAGTTACCCTTATTACCTGCTCGTGATAAAGGGTCAGCTATATCTATATCCCACTTACTGGTAGTTCTCATAGGTATTATAGATATTTTTCCACTGCCAAATTCATGGTTAAACTCCCAGTCCATTTCAGAGGCCCACTTTATGGCATCATCTAAGTTTTCGGTAGCAAAGATTTCTCCACTACCATATCTCTCCTTAGAAGCTGCCTTTACCCAGTTAGAAGTCTGAAGAGGCAAAACACCCTCTTTTTTAATTTTAGATACTTTGTCAGTAAAAGTAACATGATATATAACACCTTCTCCGCCAAGTCTAGGAGTTAATTCAGTACCCACAACCACTCTTGGTTCATATACCAGCTTCTCTACAGCATCGGCAGTCTCATCCACATAGCGACCAATCTCCTTAATCTCATTATCCGGCAATAGCTTAGAGTTATACAGGTAGTGCAAATCATCATTGACTGCCTTCATTTCCATTTGCTTGGAGGTAATCCAACTCATGGACTCTGGACTGACTTTAAGGCTGTAGGATATCTGGTCATAAACCTGTCCAATAGCTTCTCTGGTGAAGCCTTCATCACCTGGTCGGACTTTAGCCATTATATGTTCTATGAACATATCCTTGTCATTAACGGTTATCAGATTATCCATAATAGCTCTGGATAAATCATCACCTTGGGCACCTACCAGGCTGGCTACATCTTGAGGAGCTAGTGGTCTGTCCACCACTCTGATGGCATTACGACTGAATGGTTGGATGCCAGCGGCTATGTCCACATCGGCTATGGCTCTGGTGAAGTCTCCATCTATGGCTGCCATCTTAACATTGAAGTCATGGTATTGACCATCCATCTGACGGAACAGGCTATCCCACCATTCACTGGTCATATCTTTACGGTTGACTCCTGCAAAGTAGTCTCTGCGGAAGGCCATGTTTTCGGAGCGGAACTGGTCACCTAGCTGTCGTTTGGTTTGGAGGAGGTCAAATAGTCTGGAAGCCTTATCTGTGTATTCTTGGTTAAAGGTTTTGCCAGCCTGCATATCTAATCTGACCTTCTCAACCATCTGGTCCAGGTTGCCACCAGCTTTATCCATGAACTCCGCTATATCATCAAAGGTCTTATCAAACCTAACCTGCCTCTCAGCTAGTGGTAACCCTCTAGTCCTAATAGTGGTCTGAGCCATTATCTGTTTAGGAGTGGCTCCATAAACCTGTGAGGCTACATTGAGGTTCAACAGCAGGTGTGCCATTTCCTCAGGATTTCTAACCTCCAGTTGGGTCAGAACATCCGTCAGTTGTTGGAACTGCTTGGTGGCATACTCAGCACCTTTGAGATACTGGTCCATTAGGATTTCATTAGCTTCCCCCATTCTGGAGCTAATGGACTTACCACCCTGATGGAATAAGGTATTATCATCATAGGACTGGGTTATAAAATCCCTAACATTGTTTGGCAGGTCTGGATGCTCTTTAAGAATACCCTGAACTTCCTTCCTATACATCTTGGCTCTGGTGAACATATCCTTAGTATTACGGATGTTATCTATATTGCCGGTAGTTTTGGCATCATAAACAGCCCGCTTGAGTTCCTTCAGCAATCTCTTATCAGATAGGATTGGTGCCCTACCTTCAGCCTTCAAGATGGCTTCTACAGATTCTCCTCCCATCTCCTTAAATAAGGTGAGGTATTTCTGTCCTACAAAGTTGCGGCGGAAGTCCATACCAAAACCAGCAGGTAACCTGACCAGCCCTGTATAAAGTTTATCAGCCCAGTCCTTCTGTCCTACCGCAGCCATTTGGAGTATCCAGTTATTCCACTGTTCGTCACCACCTTTACGCTTTAGTCTACCTATGGCTTCAGATATTCCTATAGCAGGGTCAACCAAATGTGGGTCTATGGATAATCCAACAGACAGTTGTGATACTCTGTCGGCAGTCATACGCCTTGGGAATACTCCACCTAGAGTGGAACGCCATAAGTCCTCAATAACATTCATCGGTCCATACATACCAAAGGTCAGGTAGGACTCAGCTAATGGTCTGATTAACATTTTCTCCACATAGTTCTGCCATATGGTTAGGAACTGGTCTCCTACATCATCAAATAGGGAGGCGATTCTACCCGTATACTTCTTGGCTAGGAAGGCAACACTCTCCTCAATGGCTACATGGGTTTTGAAATTCCTCCTCATTAGTTGTTGTAAAGCCTCACCTGGAGACTTTAACTTGGAGAATGAGGCAGCATCAGCTACGATATTGGAGGCTCTTTGTTCTAGTAACCTCTGAGCCAACTTGGCAGTTTTCTCGTCAGAACCACCAAGGCCGAGTTTCTCCAACAGCCTCTTGGTGGCTTCTCTGGGAGTTAGTAGTCTACCAGTCCTGGCACCATACTTCTGGAACATAGCCTCAAATATAGTATTTATATCAGCCACCATACTCTGGGTAATCTCACCTTCTGGCATAGCCAGTCCTAGTCTACCGGACCATCTGGATATAATGCTTTGGTCTATAGGCTTATGTTTGAGCAGGACTCTACCAGTCTCAGCTATTTCATCGGTAGCAGCAGGATTATCAAAGGCATACCTAATAGCCCTCTTGGATAGTTTCTCCCAGTCCTTCATGGTCATACCTTTGTTGATAAGCCTACCTTTGGTATACTTCTCCATATACTGCTTAACTATTCTGCCAGTCATGCCTTCAGATACCGCAGCCCTCTGGCTAACAGTCTTAGGTATCTTACTTATTAGCGACTTGATACCATCAAATGGAACTTCAAATGGAGCAAATACAATCCTATTGGCTTTGTTCATTATTGTAGCAAATCTAACAAACCTACCAGTAGTACCAGCTATCATTGAGGTACCTAAGGTAAATATAGCTAACAAGGTCAATGGGTCTACCAAAGTCTCCATGAACATATACTTGAACAGGAATTCTGGTACTCCACCTCCTGGAGCATCCCATTCTTCCCATGCCTTCTGAAGAGCTTCCCAGTCAGAGTCGGTGGTCATCCTATTTTGTTGATATAGAGTCTCAATACCAGGAATAAAGTGGCGATAAACCTGAGCAGCCCATGGCTGGGTAACCTTTTCAAAATAGACATTGACTACCTCCAACAAAGCTAGGCCAGGCTGGATGACCAACTCTTTGAGGAAGTCACTCAACTCATAGTCGGGCATTTCGGCTATGGCAGTCTGGAAGTTAGCCATCTTCTCATTGGTTAACCTGGATTCTGCCATGATGCGTTTAGCCTCGGCTTCTACAATTTCCACCTGAGACATATCGGCATACTCTGGATAGGACATTTTGAATAACTCATTCCATTCTTCATCAGGTAGGACTGGCTCTGGAACTCTAGGGGTAGTCAGAGCTTTCAATATAGCATCCACTGTAATAACCTGTATACCTGTTGGTGGTAGTGGCCTAATAGGTACTCCAAGCTCTGGCAGTTCAACAGCACCACCGGTTTCCAATCCAGGTTCGGGAGTACCTGCATAGGCATCAATCATTCCCTGTATAGATTCTCTGATACCATCCAACTCACCTGCTGGTAGGTCTATCGGAGGCCTGACTACATCTAGAGCCTCCTCTATAGTAAAAACCTGATTGCCCATAACAGTTACAGGTATAGCACTATATAGCCTTGAGTAAAACTCTGCCTTGGTAATATCTAAGACTACAGCATCTATCTCGGTCTGTAAAGCCTTCTTTGCTGCAAATCCTCTACCACCAAACTCTGGAGTTAATGGACCCCAACCAAGTAGCAATGGCTTGGCTTTCTGGAATAGTGTCTCTGCAACGGTAGGCTCCTTAGGAGGTATCGGTTGTAACCTTTGCATACTGGCTTGTAGCTCATCCAGGCGACTGGTACCGACCTCTAACTGCTGCTGGTGAGTAGCAGCCTTGGTTTCCCACTCCCTCAACAATTTATCAAAAGGGCTAACTTCTCCGTTAGGCATTATTATCCTCCTATATCCGACCCATTCCTTCTTGTGGTGCCTGAGCCTCTTTGGTTGGGAATGCTTCCCTCATAATGGCTTGTTCTCCTGGACTAACCTCTCTACCAGTCCGCTGTTGTGGAGGCTGTTGTCCTACCAACTCAGCTTCTAAGGAGGCTGCCAGCTTGTCATATAGGCCGGCAGATTCATTATCGCCAGCTTCTCTTAGTGCCTTGGAATGTTCCTTGTATGCTATTATGGAATCAACCATGATGGCTTTAGGATTCATCATAGCATCGTCCTTCCTGGACTCTCCCATGGCTCTTAGTGGGTCTCTAATTTCAGGCCAGAACTTATCCATAACTACTCTGGTGGGTAGCCTAAAGGTTGGGTCTAGCATCCTGGATACAGTAGCCCTCTGGATTAGATAGCCAGGAATCTCAATATCCGACTGGACATGGAACTCAATTTGGTCGGGTAATCCTTCCGGCATTTTGAAATCATAAGGGTTGAAGTCATTAAACTTAACCATATTGAAGTGGTAGTTATTCAAGTCTGACATTAGCCCTTTGTAGTTATCATTGAAAGGAGTCAGAACCTGCATGGCTGCTGAGGCTACATTAGCCATAGCCAGGTAGCTCATCTGTTGTTGGACATTACCAAACACAGCAGCCGGGAACATACCACGCTGGAGCATATTGGAATACTCAAACATTATTGTCCGAAGTTCTATTGGTATGGCTGGAGGTACCAATGGTTCTAAACTATCATTTGGACCCATTCGGAATATGGCACCCCACTTATCCATATCCTCCTCTTTAGCTATTTGGTAGTCTCCAGCAGTTCGTTCTATCCATCTATGTTGGGCTGCACTCCTAGTAGCTTGTTGGGCAAAGGACAGCATCTTGTTATAGTTTTTGCCTAGCTCCTCATTGGTAGCTACCATAGATTCACCATAGTTCTTCTGCCAATCCTTGCTCTTAACTATGGAACCTCTGTCAGGTAGACCTCCAACTGGAGACATAAACACTGGCATAACAGGCTCTCCTAGTTTCTGCATCAGGTTGTTTAAGGCAGCATCTTTCTGTAAGTCCTTGACAAACTCTGTACCTAGGATTATACCATTGACTAGGTCTCCATCGTTGTCATAACCCCAGTAGTCGTAGAGGTTAACATTATGGGTAAATGGAGACTTAACTGGCCAGCCCATCAGTTTGACTTTGCGGTTGGCAGCTGCTGGAGTCAGTCCATAAATATGTGCTAACTCTATTAAACCTTCGGAGCCATACTCAGGATAAACTTCAATCGGATTCCAAACCTCAGTCCATATTTTATCCTGAGAAACCATACTAAAGACTGAGTACCAGCCAGTAGCTAACATAAAACCCAACAGTTCGCCTTTGAGACTCTGCCGACCCATTCTACGATAACGGTTCTCCTCTGCTACCCACCTTTTGGTAGCAAAACTTTCTAGGTAGCTAGTGGCTTGTATCTCGTTAGGTTTTAGCTCCTCTATATCTATCTTATGGGCTGTGGTGCTGGAAGTCAGTAGATGCTTGCCTAGGTTGTAACCAGTCTTAGGGTCATTGGCAGTAACGGTCTCCATACCTTCCTGCTTCAAGCTGTCCTTCAGTAATAGGACATTATACCAATCCCTAATCTTCTGGTCCCTGGTACTCCAACCAGATTTTAGTTTACCACATTTGGTTATTAAGTCGCCTGCTTTCATTGCCATAAGATTACCTCCACTTCATTTACCATTTATAACCACTCCTACCGATATAGCCTCTCCTCTTTGGCTTCGGGTCCATTGTCATCAGGGCAACTGCCCAACTCATAAATAGGTCATTGGCTCCAACAACTTCTACTTTGTCTCCTACCAGCCTGTGATTACGCATCTGCCTAACTAGCTCTATGTCGTGACAGATAGTGTCTGGTAGGTACTTATCCACAGTCTGGAGCATAAAATCCTTAGTCTTAGAAGTCGTCAGCCATCCAGGCTCTAAACTTGTCATGCCACTGACTACATCCTTCCTGAAATAAATGGGTCTGTAGTTTTTACCTAGCTCAGTGATAGCTAATCCGTGACTGTTGGCTTCCCAAGCTATCATACCTCTGTTGTAATATTGGCTGGCTTTGACAGCTTTGTTCCAGGTAATCTCAGGTGAGTATAGTCCTGCATCCCTAGCACAGAGCTTTGGCAGGTAGTTACCATGCTCATCTAGGTCAAAGCAGACCACACTGATGGCGGATTGAGTAACCTTTGCCTGGCCTGGGTCAATAGCCACTACATAATTCTTATTCTTCTCTGGATGATACCAAATGCTGAGGTTCTCTCTGGAGCCTATAGCCGGATAACAGTTACCAGCCATTTTATCCATAGCCAGTTTATCAAACCGCATATCTCCAGTGGATAGGAAGCAGGAAACATCATCTTCAGGGAATTCTTGCTGGAATAAGGTTCTGGTCTCTCCTCTCCTTCTCAGGCTGTCCATAACCTTATTCATCCATCTACGCCAACGAATACGGGAGAATGTAAGACTGTGGTTGAACATCAGCCTTTCTTCCTCACTGGTTAAGGAGAATTCAGCCACATCTGTTTCTGATATATCCTTTACCCTGTTGTCACCTAGATGGATGACATATTCTGGATGAATAAACCAAGGATAGAAATGTGCGGTGAACATGGATTTACCAGCCCTAGCGTCTGCGTACCATTCATAGAATTCATTTTCTTCACCATTAGGAGTGGAAAAGGAATCTACTGTACCACCAGGAGGACGCCGAGCCATGGCTGGAGCTATAATATTCTCTGTGGCCTGTGGTACATAAAAGGCGTGTTCATCCAATAGCAGGTGATGGATGACTTCAGACCTACCTGCTGTTTTGCTCCTGGCTGAGGCTATGTAAATGGAGCTAATACCTTGGTTTTTACCATCCACATTGAATTCAAAGGTTTTCTCATATGTGGAGTTGTGGACTATTTTAGGAAAGTTAGGTATACCCAATGAGCTTAAATGGTTATAAAAGAATATTACCTTGCTCAACAATCTTTCGGTAATGAAGTCCTCATAAGCCACTAACACTGTATTGGTACCTGGATTGGTCAGGGTATCCACTAATCTATTGGCTATTCTTTCGGTGCTGAACCCTATAGAGCTTGGCTTGACCCATATATCCATCCCAGTCTGGGTAGCATCCGCATCAGCCTGAATTGGATTGTAGATAAAAGGAACTCTCTGCCTTGCTTTGTTCTCCACTACTAACAAGGTTTCAATAAATTTTCTATTATTCTGGATTAAGTCCACAAATGTTTGCTGGATATCCATTTAATGTGTCTCCGCTAGTCCTGTGCCAATTTCAGTTTTGGATATGGATGAGCCTATAGGGAATGTGGAATTAGGCACAAACTCTACATAGACAGATTCTGGAAATGGTGCAACAATGGTTTTCATAACATTCGTTGGTGGCATATCTCCTTCAAACTGTATCATAACCCAAGGAATTTCAGCACCAACCATCTTTATCTGGTACTTCTTGCCCATGTTACCAAATACGCTATCTAATTCCTCTCTGTATAGGTCTATACTCCAACCCATAATTACCTCCTTATACTGCTACTCCACCTATTTTAGCTATATCGGCCACAGCTATAGAGCCTGTTCCCATACGGATATTAGCCATATCTGCTGATGCTATCTCTCCTGTTCCTTGTCTTAGACTGGCTATGTTAGTCCAGCCTACTGTATAAGTAACTACTAATTGAGGCTTAAAGCCTACTCCTTGGTCAGCGGAATATGATGCAAAATAACTATAGCGGGGGCTTGGAGCAGACCAAGTAGGTGTATGATTACCTGAGTCAAGCTCCTCAGCTACATCATAGTTTGCATTTCTCCAAGCAAGTTTAGTTATGCCAGTTTTGGATATTGCTGCTAACCCAGAAGGGTTCAAAGTAAAATCATTCCAGAATGGGTCGGCAACTTTCCAATTAGCATAAGTAATAGCAGTTGAAAAGGCAGTATTGCCATAAGCTGTATAAAGGTAATCAGCGGCGATTAAGGCATTATTGGAAGCTGGATTTGAAGCATAAATATTAGCATCAGGCGCAATGCTTAAATTATCCTCTTTAGCGGTGCCATAAAAGGATAACACGCCATTACTTATTATAGCAGTAGCTCCTAAGCCAGACGTATCAAGAAGTATATTGATTCTGTGGTTATAATTCCACTTAGGTTCAACATCATCTGCCTGTATATTAGTTCCATAGAGAGTTGTTCCAGTATCATCTGCAAAATCCCCAGTATGTGTAACTACATCACTCCAAGTAGTTCCATTTGCTATATTATAGCGAGTAATTCCATCAACTGTAGTATTGCCACTACCAGCATCAGGATAAGCAGTTAAACTAGCCCCTATCTCTACTGGATAAATAGCCTGAGCTAACTCACTGGCTGATATAAACTCTTCATTGCCGATAACTATTACATTCAATGGGGAAGGGACACCTTGCTGAGACGAACCAAGTTTTATGGGTAAATTACCAATGAAGTTATGCTTAATCCTGACATCTCTACCTGGGTTTGTCTCAAATACCCACCGTTCCCTAAACCTGCCCTCTATAATTCTTATCCTTCTTTTGCAAAACCCATAATCCCACTCAAGGATGTTGTAATGATAATTCCTATTTACTGGGTCGGTGTCAAGTAACTTAACCTTACCAGCCCTCTGTTTTACACCATCAAGGTAAAGGTCAGGTTTCCAAGTTACAGTCTCTCCTTGCTTTACTCCGCTTGGCTGGTCACTGGCAGCAATAAGTGTTACCGCCCCATCCCTGACAGTCGCTTGAAAACAGTTCTCCTCACAAATGAAATCCTTGCGAACTGTCCTCCAACTCGGCACAATATGAAACCCAGCATTGGATACCCTCGGTAGCCCGCTGGTGACCATTATACTCTTGTTAGGATTTATCAGGGAACGATAGAACTTGGCATATGGTGAGTGTTCCTTTCCTAGTGTTCTTGAGGCATAGTCCTGTGAAAACTCCCATGCAAGTGGGTTTTCCTTCATCTCCTCAATAGTCTTTTTAACTGATAAATCCATAACTGCTAACGGCATTACGCATACTCCACAACTACAGGACTAGGGTTCCACTCAATAGTATCTGCTACTAAGGCAGTCCCCAAGAATTGCACCTGATTCCCAGTTACCTTAGTAGGCATTGTTTTGGTAATTAGACCTGCGGTATCCTTTGACAGATAAACCGATTTGCCCACATCAAAAGACCAACTATCATCATGTGCCCAACCTTTAACAAGGAATAATCCAGCAGCATCCTCTGAAATAGTAGCTATGCAAAGGTGAGTAGCTGGAATGGTTATCGCTGCATCATCGGCTAGTGCCTTCTCCATCTTGCCATCAGTTCCAACATAGCAAGCATCACCAAAGGCTAAGGCTGCACCAGCAGTCAGAGTTACTACTTCCCCATTAGCGGTATGGCTAGAAGCAGGAGTTGGGTCATGCTCTATAACCTTGGTATCTGCTAGGACTAAACCAGCAGCCTCAACAGCAGCTACCGAATCTGCATCCTCTAAATTAACCAGAACCTTAAAGTCTGCTTCATTCAATCCCTTTAACCCAGCAGCAGTCCAGATTCCTACCTCATCAGCACTGGGTAAGCCATCTACTGTTAGGAGAGCATTATCTGTTATTGCCTGGGCGTGCCCTGTTATGGCAAGTCCATTGGCATCCATAGCCTGTCTTAGAGTTATAGCATCATAGGTACTGATTGGTTTATCAGAGAAAGCAGGACAACTATCACCTTCAACTAGGATTGCACCATCAAAGTAAGCACTGGTATTACCATCAAAAATTTCTAAGTAACTTCGGAGATATGTTGGGGTTGCATCAACGGCTAAAGAAACGGTGAGCCATTCCCAACCTGCTACTCCAGTATGTAAAGTTGATGAAGCAGAGCTAACGCCATCACCAAGTCCAATGCCGACTCTTGCGGCAACTGTGGCATATACCCAGCATCCAAGCGTAACCGTTTTGCCCGCATAGGCAGCATAGCCAGA
>SDBU01000886.1_pt1 | contig 43608 bp, 42 predicted proteins | sample 2277071 | NCBI WGS metagenome assembly SDBU01 (sample SAMN10397929, study PRJNA504765) | marine sediment metagenome | isolation source: marine sediment core GS08_GC12, 126 cmbsf | place: Arctic Ocean: Gakkel Ridge, Loki's castle | collected 2008
TCAAAGAGACATGATGCTGAAACGGGTCTCATTTATTTTGGTAGACGGTACTATGATCCAGAGTTAGGCCGCTTTATCACCGCTGATCCAGAAGGGTACGTGGACTCGGCGAATCTTTATGCTTTTGTCCTGAATAATCCCCTCATCCAACATGATCTCTATGGGCTGATCATGGCCTACTACAACCCCAAATGGATCGATCCTTCGCGCTATAGTGACTTTACTCACCCCTACCAAAACTTGGCAGGCATGGGATGGAACGATCTCTATCAATCTTTCGCAGGGACGGTTCATGGATCTTTCCAAAATGTGATCAATCGTGCTCTTGGGTTTTCTCGGTATGCAAGTGGGATGGAAGCATTCGGGGTTGGTTCTCAAGCAAATCAACAATGGCAAACCTCTTCAGAAAAGTGGTTCCAAGATGTCTTAAGAGCTGATCCTAGTCACCCAGGCTATCGTGGGATGTTTCAGGCTTCTTATGTAGGAACTGATATTGCGACTGCTTTCGTTCCCTTCGGGATGGTCACAAAAATCGATAAAGCTCGCAAGGCTGTTCCTGTAGCTTTGAAAACAGGAAGGACGGTAAAGCGGTTGTTTCAGACTACAAGAACACCAGTCAATTCAATATCATGGAGAAATTCTGTAAATCCTTTCAAAGGAAAAACATTTCAAGAGATCGATCAGTTACTTCGTTCTAAAGGATTTATCACGAAAGGTCCTGATCCATTAAAAGGAAAAGGCTCTTACTTTCATCCAATTACGAATCGAAAATATTATTTAGATAATGCAGGAAAAACCTACAAAAGGAATATTACTGAACTTCCTCATGTAGATGTCCATTACAATGGATCTGTGAAAGGAATGGAAAAACAAAAATTTCCCATTGGAGAATATTTATATGAATTCAAATAAGTCTAATGATCTATTAACTTTCGAGTGGGATGAAAAAAACGAAATACTCGAAATTCATGGTAACCAAAAAGGATTGGAAAAGTTAAAACATATCATCAATTCCCTCCTTTTTAAGGAGGATCCCGACCACGTTCATTTAATGACAAACGATTGGGGGGGTAATGAATTGTCGAGCGAAAAACAAAGTATAGAAAATGAAATGATTAATCACGTTAAAATATTTAAATGGACAGATTAGTTTGCTGAGACATTTATGAACCCGACTTGCAGGTTAAATTTTAGCAAGAAAGGATTCTAAGTTTTCTTTTCGAAATGCAAAGCTTGCATCCAAGCGTTATGGTGGAATTCCAGAAGATTGGATAAAACAAATAGTCGTTTTTATTCACCCAATGGAGATATTGAAGCCAGGAAGGCCGCACCTGTAGCTTTGAAAACAACAAAAGCTGCTAAGAAAATTTTCCAAGCAGAAGGATTACATAGTCGACCCTTAGAGAACACAATCTAGTTCAAGAGTTTTCTGGAAAGGTGAATATTCACAATTTCCAACCTTGAGGAAAACAGGAAGAATTTGCTATAGTCATGTCTCTTATGGATCGGAGTATGGCGCAGCTTGGCTAGCGCAACTGCTTTGGGAGCAGTGGGTCGGGGGTTCAAATCCCTCTACTCCGATGGGAAGCCAGTTTTCTTAAACTGGCTTCTTTTTTTTTAAAAACTCTTCCAATAGCAGTTCTTTGGAAAAGCCCAACCTCTCCCCTGTTGAGACAATCTCTCCTCCTGCAGCCTCAAAGCCATAGAGCATTCTCCTCCCAGTTTCGCTCAAAGTTCCGGGATCGACAATCAGATGATCAATGCCATCCCAGTGCTCGTTGAGCAATTCCTCTGGCACACATTTGAATGAGAGGCCTAACTCCTTCAACGAGGAAAAAAGTGCATTATAGATGCTCGGATCAAAGGTATTATCGCATGAGAGACTCACCCCAATTGATTCCTTTTGAAAAAGAGGAAGGGAGTAGTGAGTGAAATGCAGATGAATATGTTCAAATCGCCGTTTGCAAAAGAACAGGACATTCTCCGCACTTAGCCCCTCAAGAAAAACTATCAGCGATGGAATCGCCTCATCAGAGCAAAAAGAAGCAAGACGCTGGAGATATTCAGAGAAAATATTGGCACAAAAAAGAGTGTAATTCATGGAAGTAGGAGCAAGATTTTCATCTAAAAGGAACTCTCGATACCGCTCTTCAAGCTCTTGGGAAGGGTTGAACTGCTTGGAAAAATCCCCATTGACACGACCAAGGAATACTGTTCCCTCTTTCTTCCACTTATTCCACTCCTCAACAGCTAAGCGATAGGCATTAAAATGCCCTTCATTGAAAGGATGGAGAGGAGTTGTATCCCAACCAAAATCGAGAAAAAAAGGACCCTCTTCATCCGCTCTACTCCAGTCGAGATCGCTTTCAAGTGTCGCTGGTAAGTGAATCATGGGCTAAGCCTAGCAAATTGCAGCAAATAAAAACTTCGTCCCTTCCTCTTCCACAGAGTTTCAAACCAGGAGCTCCCGTAATCTTCCAAGGAATTAGAATAATAAGGATCGGGATAGAGGGCTTTCCATCCGCTATTTTTTTGCATCACTTCGATCATTTGCGCACTATAGTCTGTGTGGTCTGTCACGAAAGTGGCTGTTCCCTCTTTGCGCACGACTCTAGCAAGCTCTCTAACGAAGGGAGATTGGATGAGCCGATGTTTGGCATGTCTATCTTTTGGCCAGGGATCAGGGAAGTTGACAAACACCTCTTCTGCGATCGCATCTGGGAGATAATGCCTTGTGAAAGTCTGGGCCTCGCCGCAGACAATCAAAAGATTGTTGATCTCCTCATTATGCATTTTTGACCAGATTTTTCTTACTCGTTCAAATTGCTTTTCGACAGCCACCCAGAATTTATCGGGGTTTCCTTTGGCTTTTTCTATGATCCAATCTCCATTTCCCGAACAGTATTCAATAGAGAGGGGTTTTCCCGAGGAAAAAAGAGAGCCTTCCCACTCATCGTGCTTATTATAGTATTGGGGAACAATCAAAACCCCCTCATAAAGTGCAGGGCGCCTCTCTTCCCACTTAAAGGGAAATTTTAAATCTTTCGGTCGCATATGGACGATATTATATCCGTCGGAAGGAATTAGTTGAACAATTTCTCCGAGTGTTGCTAATCTGCAAAATACCAATTAGTTTCTACCGATGGGGATTGAGATGAGATGGATTCGCCTAATTTTCACTAGTTTTCTTTTTCTAGGATGTATTTCCTTGCAGGCCTTTGATGAAGCTGAGGGCTTCATGGGCCTAGAGTCGGAGATTGAAGCCCTTCTTGAAGATCAAATTCAAGAAGAGGTGGAGGCCGACCCTGACTTTGCCTTGCAGGATTATGATGAGCTCGATGAGATCATTGAGGAAGACCGCCTCGATCCTTCTGCACAAGAAAGTGCAAATGAAACAGTGGTCATTCATAATCCCTTAAATGAGTTCCCTGTCAATGAAGGAGTAGCCACTCCCCTATCTCTAGTCATAGATGAGGAAGAGAGTGTTGTAGCAGCGCCGATTCTGCAGACAGCCTCCCCCCTCGAGCTCGTTCAAAAAGAGACTGAAGAGTCTATCAAGTCCATTGAGATCAATTTGAAACAGGTCTTTTCTGGTTCCCCGATTATCTACACTCTCCTTCTCTTTCTATCGGTTTTTTCCGTTTGCGTATGGCTCTATAGCATGTTGACGGTCCGCTCAGTCGCCCTTCTTCCTCCGACAATGATCAAAGAGTTGCGAAAAAAACTCGTCAGCAATCAATTTGATGAGGCGCTGGACATCTGCGTGAAAGAGAAGCATTTCTTCTGTAAAATGCTCGCTGCCGGGATCCTGGCAAGAAGACATGGACTGAATGTGATGATTGATTCAATGAAAGCAGAGGGAAAGAGAAGCACAGTGAATTTTTGGCAGCGGATCACACTCCTCAATGAAATCGCCATCATCGCACCAATGGTGGGTCTCCTAGGAACCGTTATGGGGATGTTTTACGCATTCTATGACCTCAATCGTTCGATTGAGAGTGTCTCTCTGCTTTTTGATGGACTTGGGATTTCTGTAGGGACAACAGTAGCGGGATTGAGTGTTGCCATTCTCTCGATGATTCTCTACACAATAGCGAAGTATCGCCTCGTTAAGATCTTGGTGAACGTTGAAAATGAGGCCCAAACATTTGCTTCATTAATCGACACACGTAGCCCTGGATATGGAGAAAGAGGATGAGTTCATTGATTCCCGAAGAAGAACTTATGGAGCGCAGAGGGTTCAATCTCGCTCCCATGGTCGACTTTCTTTTTCTCATTTTGGCTGTATTTGCCGTCTTAGCGGTGACCCGAACAGCTCTCTATGATAGTGAGGTTAACCTTGTCAAAATGGATACTAAGACCCCTCCCCCAAGCATGGCGGACAGTCAGCCAGGGCATACAGTTCTTCTCAGTGTCAATGAGCGGGGAGAATATAAATGGGTCACAGAGTTCAATGAGTTTCTGCTCGATGGGGTCCAAGCGGTCAAACATGAGCTTCTTAGACAACGAGAAGAGGGGCTTCTCCCCCAAGAGATGGACAAAACGAAGGTGCTCCTCCACATCGACAAAGAGGCAAACTGGGAGAGCATTGCGAAAATCATTTTTGCGATCAAAGAGACCGGTTTTCAGATCAGTCCTGTCTACTGCCCCGAATAGCCCTTCTTGACGAAAACCCGCTCTAGACAGTAAATTAATGGACGTTTTTTCTTGCCCAGGTGGTGAAATTGGTAGACACGCCAGATTTAGGTTCTGGTGCCGCAAGGTGTGTAGGTTCGAGTCCTATCCTGGGCAATTCTGTATTAGCTCCAATCGAGAGCTGCTAAATCCTTCTCTATTCGTCTGACGAACTTACTGATGTAGGGTTGATTCCCGGAGATCATGCGAAGCCCTCTAATCAGAGAATTCTTTTGCTTTTCAAGATAGCTTTTTGCAGGAAGAGACTCCCTCAAATCTTCGATAAAGGAAGGGCTGATCTCAAGATCGCGAAGCCTTGAGCGGCTGAGCCGTTCTACAGTCGGTTGGAGGCATGTAAACCATAGAGCACTACCCAACACAGAAAGAGCAAAAGAAGTTAATCCACTTGAGCGAAAACCGTAGTAAATTGGCACAAAGCAGACAGCTCCACGAAGAAATTGAGATGTAGCAAGATTCAGGACACTCTGACTGGCAGCTTCGGCAGCTTTAGCGACGATCATTTGTCTGATTTCCTTTTCCCTCGCATCGATTTCTCTGATGGCATTTTCTTTAAATGTATTGAGCTTCTCCGAGGCTTTTGCAGTCAATGCAGAAACAGCTTCTCCCACTATTTCTCCTTGAAGCAGAGTCATTCCCCCTTCGGCAACTCTTCGGAGAGCATCCTGTGGGGAGGAAGGTTCGTCCACTTCTTGTGAAGAGGAGGATTCTCCCCTTACGATTCTAATGAGAAATGCAACTACTCTTCTGAATACTGAAATAATGACTCGAATAATTCCTTCCATTGAAAAGCCTTGAGACTGAGCCTTTCTCGCAGCTGCTGCGCGGTATTTTTTTCCCTCTTTTTTTATTCCTTGGAGTATTTCCTCTTCTGCAGCTTTGCATATGATTTCTATTCCTTCTCTGAGCTGCTGAGGTTTCCTCATGAGACAGCCGGCATCCTGAGCGAAGACATGGACGTGTTCTGCTGCCTCAATCGTACTACTATCTAGAGTGTGGATGCCAGGAAAGGTAGATGGTGTACGCTTTTCCCAACTAGAGGCATATTGCTCAACTTTTCCGCAAAGATTTTGCAGATTCTGTGTTGAAATACGATCGCTGCTTAAGCCTGGAATCCTTCTCAGCAGCGGCATCGCGATGTTTGTTGTAATGAAGTTGGTCAGAGGATTGATGAGAAAATTTTCTGGATTGATATAGGAAGCTCTCAACTGCCGAAGACGATTATTCTCCCTAAATTCGAAGAATGTTGAAGTGGCATTGCTGTACACAGAAAGTCTATTTAACATATTTTTTAGTGCCTAAATTTTTACTGAAGCTGATAGTTATTTAACCCTACAATCAAAAAGACTTTCAATTTTTTCAGCTATTTAATTAAAATCGCGCCATGATCAAGAACCATTATATATTAATAGTTAGTTGGCTGCATAGTCAATTCTTTTAATATAACAAAAAAGCACACCACAAAAGTGGTGTGCTTTCACTGAAAGTAAAAAACTAATTAATTAGATTTTGCTAAGGTCGCTGATTTCTAGAAGGTTGCGTTCGATTTCAGACTTTAAAATAAAAAATTCTGAGGCAAACTTCGTCTTTTCTTCCATATCCTTGGTCGAGATGAAGCGTCCCTGCATTTCCATCATTTGAGACTGGATTTGGTTGTTATGAGACTCGAGTTCTTTTACTCGTTTCATTCTCTCTTCATTTTTTAAATAAATTTTTAGGATTTCTCCAGTATTTCGAGCAATGATGATTTTTCGGTGCTCGATATCAGCAAGTGTTGCTAGAGGATCAGTTGATTCAGAGATTTCCCCTTCTTTAGCGGCAATCTCTCTTTGCAAATGATCATTTTCTTCTTGAAGTTCTCGAACTCGTTGAACGTGATTGCCTTGAAGATCCAGACGATCATGTCCACCATAGAATTGCGCTCTTTCAATATTCGAGAAATTCTTCTCAGCAGCGAGTTTCATTTCATATTCAATCTTACTTTCTTTAAATTCAGGAGCCGAAATTTGTACTTTTTTTGGCCCTGATTGTTTCTTAGGGAGATTTTTTCCTCCCCCGGAATTCTGGATGACACGTGCAGGCATAAATCTTTCCTCCATATATTCGATGGTTCCATCTATGGGTAAGATCGCCCCCATTTTCCGCCTGTGGATGATGGGTTTTTATCCTTACCTATAGTTCCATTCTATTTAATAAAATTTATTATTGTCAAAACTAATTAATATTAATTTACCCACTCTTTTGTTTTAATGGGTTACGAACCATTTATGTTAATAATCGTTTAAGATCAGAGAGAACTTCTGTTATTTATTGATTTTGTGATACAATTAGAAGTAGCGATACGGGGTAAATTATGAAAAGATTTCTTTATTCAATCTTGATTTTTCTTCTTAGCGGGCTCATTCCCGCTTTTTCTACAGAAGAGGAAAAGCAATCGAGTAGCCCACAAGCAGTTGTCATTGGTGGGGGCATCGGTGCTCTTACCTCAGCGATCTATTTACAACGGGCTGGAATCGATACTCTGGTGATTGAAGGGAAAACTCCAGGAGGGGCTATTGCCCAGTCCCCGATGGTCCACAACTGGCCTGGAGAGATTCAAATCAACGGAAGTGACTTAGCTGATAAGGTCCGTAAACAAGCAGAGGCCAATGGAGCGAAATTTCTTTCTCATGAGGTTATCGATGTCGATTTCTCAAAGAAAACATTCACGATCAAGACTAGGGATATCTATGATGAACAAGAGACAAAGACCATTCAGACCAAGGCGTGCATCATTGCCGTTGGCTCTGTCCCAAGATTCCTAGGAGTAAAAGGAGAGTCTGGCGAGAAGGGATACTGGACTAAGGGGGTCTATTCTTGCGCCGTTTGTGACGGTGGCCTCTATAAAGATCGCACCGTAGCAGTAGTCGGGGGTGGAGATTCCGCGGTCATTGAAGCTGACTATTTATCGAATATCGCCAAGAAGGTTTACCTTATCCTTCGCTCCGATAAGTTCCGCACAGTTGAGATAATGAGGAAGAATAAGCTTCTCAAAAAAGGGAATGTTGAAGTGATCTACAATACTAAGGTACAAGAAATTGAAGGAGATGGTCAAAAGGTGACCCACCTCAACCTCTCCTCTTCCAAACAGCTTCCCGTAGATGGCATCTTCTTAGCGATTGGAGCGACGCCGAACTCAGATGTCTTCAAAAAACAGGTCGCCGTGGATGAGAAGGGATACATCCGCTTAGCCAAAGGACAGCAGACCTCTGTTCCGGGAGTCTTTGCTATTGGTGATGTAGTTGACCCTTTCTACAAACAGGCAGTCTCAGCTGCAGGAGATGGAGCGAAAGCAGCATTGCAAGTCGAGCATTACCTCGCTTCAATGCCAAAGGATTCCAGTGAGTCTATACCTGATGCTAACAAGCAGATCGTCTTAGCCCAAAATGCAACTACAGAGGGAACTCTCAAAAAACTGACCAGCCAAGAGGAGTTCTATCAGGCAATTGGCGAGAATTCCACTCCCCTAGTTGTCGGTTTTTTTTCCCCCTACTGCGGCCCTTGCCAGACGTTGACTCCTAAGCTTGAGGCGATGGCTGAGAAATATGCGGGTAAAATCCGATTTCTGAAAGTCGACGTGACCCATTTTTCTGAGCTCGCCTCTACCTACAATGTTTACGGTGTTCCTTCGGTCATCGTATTCAATAAAAAGGGAAAAGCAGTCGAGCGAGGGGTAGGCCTAGATGAAATCAACCCCATACTGAAAAAGATGGAAGCCCAGGCTTCCCAGTAGGTTTTTTCAGTAGATGAGAATTTCAGCTGCGGAGTATAGTCCTTTTCTTTTGAAAGGAAAAAAATGCAGTGTCCCTGCCATAGCGGCAAGTCTTACCAAGCCTGTTGCGTTCCCCTCCATCGTAAAGAGCGTCTCCCTGAGTCTGCAGAGCAATTGATGCGATCGCGGTATTCCGCATATGCTTTGCAGCTTCCCGAATACATCATGGATACCACCCATCCTGAGAATCCTACATACTTAGAGGATCGTTCCCCTTGGCAAATTGAGATTCTCAAGTTCTGCAAAGAAACCACCTTCACTGGACTCGATATTCTCTCAACAGAAAACCGGGATGATGAGGCTTTTGTCACTTTTTTTGCTCATCTCATTCAGAACAATCTCGATGTCTCTTTCCAAGAGAAAAGCCGCTTCCTAAAAGAAGATGGCCGGTGGCTTTACCGCTCAGGAATTCGTCTGACGTAAGTTTTTTCTTTTCTTATTTAAAGCAACCTTGTTACACTCTCTGGCAAGAATTTACACAACCAGCCTAAGGAGTGAAGTGAGATGAAGAAAAACATGTCCCAGACTCTTTTCACCGCTTTAATCACGCTAGCCTTCACTGGCACTGCCGCAACAGGCCATGCCAATTGCATAGGTGAAGAAGCTGAAGCCGTAGTTCCGGAAAACGTGATTGTCGATTCTCGTCCCCTTTCTTCAGAGCAATGTGAACTCATGCAGCAAATACGCGCGGCAGAGTTTGAAGCCTGTGAGAAGCTTGATGATCAAGAGCTTTTAGAGCTCACCCATTTGATGATTCCCATCAAATACCAAAATTTAGCGATCCTCAAGATCCCCATTAAGAATCAAACCGAAACAGAGCAGACCAGTGAAGAACTCGCCGGACTTAGCATCCCCATTAAGCATCAGAACTTGGCTTTCCTCAAAATCCCTATCAAGAATCACACTGAGACAGGGCAGACCAGCGACGAACTTGCCGGACTTAGCATTCCCATAAAACACCAGAACTTGGCATGTCTCGCAATCCCTATCAAGAATCAAAACGAGGAAGCGCTTTTTTCAGAGGAAATTTCAGAACTAGATTCTACGACACTCGCAGGGCTCTGGATTCCGATTAAGCACCAGAATTTCACAATGCTCAGCTCCGATTTCATGAGGGGAACAGCCTCTAGTTATACACCGGCTATCTTTCATTGGATTGAGGGATTCCCCCAGCACAATCTCCTAAAGCTCGAAGATGGATCTGAATGGATATTCGACGATGCAGACGCCTTCGTAATCCGATCTTGGGAGCCGGGTGATACAATTGTTCTCTCCCCCAAAGGAGGGATGTTTTGGGGATCGAATTTCGGATACATTTTGGCTAACAAGAGTTTAGGCTCATCCGTCAGTGCAAATCCCTATCTCGGGCCTGTGAAATTCGGACCGAATAGTACCTGGGTTGCCGGAATCAATCGAACTCTAGGACAGGTTTACCTCCTCAATGGCAAAGGAGATCGTACCGTATGGGAAGTCTCTCCTTCAGATATGTATCTCTTTAAAGATTGGGCAGTCAATGACGCTGTGATCATTGGAGAGAATGACAGCTGGCTTTGGTGGCTTTCCTCTTATAATTCGATCGTTTTCAATGTCAATATGAACCATTACGTTCGTTCAAGACAGGTCTCTTCAACACCGCATTTCAATGATGCAGTAAGCTTGGGAGGATAACGATGACAACAGTAGATATGCATGCAGAAGTCAATGCCTCGCAAAGAGCTCATGACCTTGAAGCCCTTCGCAGCAGAAACAGCCATCTAGCAGGGTTGAAATCCAATAGGAACTTTGTAGGGGCAACATTGATCAAAGTTCTCGCGATCATTTCTGCAATTTTTGCCTCTCTAGCCGTGGCAAGTTCTTTCCCCGCCGACTTAGCCCTTCTGGCTATTGCTTTGATTGCAGTACTATCTGGAGCCGTTATCGTTCAATCTCATGCAATCGCCTCCTTTTTTCCTCGTGGAATATCTTTAGGAAGAGTGGGCTATAATCGCAATCATACGCATGAAGTACGATACGTAGATTCCTCAACTACATGGGTGGCTCATACTACAGTGGGTGGAGGACACCACTATCCCACTTCAGAACGCGTCTCTAGAGCCTCTAGGCATAGGAGATCTGCACCCCCTCGAACTTCCACCCCATATTCACCTGCCCCTTCCGGCTCGATACACACCGCAGTTGGAGGAGGACATGATAGAACTTTTGCTCCAAGCCGAGTCTCCGCGCCACCTCGACAACCAGTGGCTAGAAGTCCTGAGCCTGTCAGAGCTCCCTATACACGTGGCTCTTCCGGCGCGATACACACCGCAGTTGGAGGAGGACATGACCCCTCCTCTGATACAACTCCTGATGGACGTGTCATGGTAGGAAGCGGAATCGGAAGAAGTCGTTCGTAGGATCTCTCTAGTTGATCGGAAAGAAGAGGAATGGGATCTCCATCTCCTCTCTAGTTAGTCCTCCATGCGCAGCATAGAAGTTCTGTTGGAAGCGGTTTTTCTCCCACCACCAAACCGCTTCGTCTTTATAGGGCAGAATAACAAGATTGCCCACACGGTTAAGAAACCGCTCTGCAGGTCGAACATTTCCGAATAGCCCCTCTTCGATCAAATCCTTAGTGAAATGGACCTCTGCTATTCCCTTTAAAAAATGCTCCAGCATCTCTTTTGCCTCTTTGATACGATCCTCTGACAGGTGCAAAAAGAGATCCCTACAGGAACCAGCTGGGGCGAGTGGTTTCTCCCTGTTTCCAAAAAGGAAGTACTTTTCAATGTTGGGGATCTTCTTATTGATATAGAACGTCCTTTGTGGGCTTACAGAGGTCATCCCATGATCTGCAGTGATCATAAGAGCTGTTTTCCCGGGAATTTCTGAATAGATAGACTCAATAGCGGTAAACGCCCTCTCAATCGTCTTTCCAAATGCCTCAGAGTGAACTCCCTCTCTATGCCCAACAGAGTCGATGTCGGGAAAATAAAACATGCTGTAGGTTTTCCCTTGCAAAGTGGGAAGAAGACTTTTCAGACCAGTCTCTATATTGTCATATCCTATCCCTTTTGCTCCTTGAAGCATCGACTTAGAGTAAGTGGAATCGAGTATGGATGCCGGCTGAAAGACCGTACTTTGTATCCCCTTTTCGGCAAGAGATTGGTACAGAGTGTGGCGGGGATAGAGATCTTCTGGAGAAAGAGAAGTCTTTAGCAATGAATCTTTCTTCTGCTCCCCAGCAAAACAAAATGGGAGTGGGGCGATGATGTCATTAAGGGTTGGCTCATAGATGAACCATTCATAGAGTCCAGATTGACATGGAACGAGTCCCGTATTGATACAGGTGACATGAGCGGCTGTCGTCGATGGGAACATGCTGGTGAGCATAGAAGCCATGCCCTCCTTCTCGAGTCTGCGGAAAAACGGAAGAGAACTTTGATATTTTTCCATAAAAGTCCATCCGAAACCATCGAGAAAAAGGAGGATGACATGGTCATACGGACCGGTGGCATTGGAATAGACATCTCCCGGCAGTCCTCCCCCTTCCCCTGTCAGAAGAGAGATGATTGAAGCTGGAATCTGAGAAAAGCAATAGTTCGAGTAAAGGGGGCGACAGAAGTTATGAGAAAACCGGGCGTTTCTTACCGCTGCTAGGGATTTTTCATTTATCATTTCTGGTCATTCGTTTATTATTTTTGGCATGAAGAAAAAAAGAGTAAAAATCCCCCGTTCCCTTAGTATATTCACATTGGCCATGATCAACGTGGCAGCTCTTGGCAGCGTCAAAAGCTGGCCTTTTACGGCTGAGTTTGGTCTCTCCTCTCTTTTTTACTTTATAGTAGCGGCGCTCGTCTTTTTTTTCCCGGTCTCTCTGGTCTCTGCAGAACTCGCGACTGGTTGGCCCAAGAAAGGAGGGGTCTATCTCTGGGTAAGAGAGGCGTTTGGTGCTAAGTGGGGCTTTTTAGCCGCCTGGCTCCAATGGACTGAGAATGTCGTCTGGTACCCGACCATTCTCTCATTCACTGCAGCGACCATCGCTTATATCATCGATCCCACTCTTTCTCAGAATGCCATCTACACTGTGGTGGTGGTTCTCGTGCTTTTTTGGGGTGCGACAATCTCCAACCTCTTTGGGATGAAAGCCTCTGGATGGATCAGTAACATCGGGGCGATCTGTGGGACATTGATTCCAGGAGCAGTGATCATCACATTGGGAATCTTATGGTGGCTCAGCGACTCTCCGCAGCATATCACCTTTTCAATGGATCACTTCCTTCCCGATCTCACCCTTTCCCACATGGTCTTCTTCACTGGTCTTCTCCTCTCCTTTGGAGGGATGGAAATGTCGGCTGTCCACGCTCTCGACGTCCAGAATCCCCGAAAAAATTATCCAAGAGCCATTTTGCTCTCTGCAGTCATTATCCTCGTCCTTTCGATTTTAGGGGTCCTCTCGATTGCAACAGTGATCCCCCGCTCGGACATTAGCCTCACAGCGGGAACCATGCAGGCCTTTTCAGTCTTTTTCTCCAAATACAACTTAACTGCCTTCTTGCCCCTCATCGCAGCCATTATGGCTGTCGGCCTATTCGGTTCTGTGAGTACCTGGATCATCGGCCCTACAAAAGGTCTATTAGCCGCTGCAGAAGAGGGACACCTTCCCCGTTTCTTCCAGAAGACTAACAAGCATAATGCTCCAATAAATCTGCTCCTCGTTCAAGCGATTTTGGTGACCGTTCTCTCTCTTATGTTTCTTTTCATGCCGACTATCAGCTCGAGCTTCTGGATTTTGACGGTTCTCGCCGCGCAGCTCTATCTCTTCATGTACCTTCTCATGTTCGCTGCAGCGCTCTATCTCCGATACAAAAAACCCGATATCGAGCGCCCCTATCGAGTCCCCGGCGGGAATTTAGGGATGTGGATCATATGCGGAGTGGGATTTTTGGGATCGGCGTTTGCTCTCATCATCGGTTATGTCCCCCCTGCTCTTCTAGAAACGGGAAGCCCTCGATTCTACACGGGTTTCCTCCTTACAGGATCGTTCATCGGCTGCATCATCCCCTTTCTGATCTTAAGGTTTGAAAAGCCCTCTTGGAAGAAGTGATCTTTGTAACAAAAAACGGGAAGCAAATCATCAGAAAGTTCGAAAAAGTCCAGAACACCTAAATTAGTTAAAACAAATAAAAAGAAGAAATTATGGCAACTTCAATTCAATCGAGGATACTAGAAGACTCTCCATTATATGCAGCTCTTAATGAGAGAAAATTTAGTGACGCAAGAGAATGCCTTAATAATGAGGACATAAATACTCAATACGAGAAGGGGAAAACCCTTCTTCACTGGGCAGCAGAAAATAACAGAATTCAAGTCACCGAATTCCTTCTTGAAAATCGGGCAAATACAGAGACTAGGGATGATCTGGGAAGAACTCCTCTTCATGTATCTGTCGGATCTGTTAATGTTGTTGTTAGCTATCTATTAAGCAAAAGAGCGAATGTGAATGCTCAGACTCCAGAGAAAAAACTAACTGCTCTTCATTTAGCTGTATTAAGAAAAAGCGAGGAACTTATGGGAATTCTGCTTGATGCAGGTGCCGAGATTCTGCCGTCATCGGCAGGGATGACTCCCCTTCATTATGCCGTCTCGGCAGAGATGACTCCCCTTACTTCTGCTGCCAACTTGGCAGAGAAAATAAACATCGTCGGTCGACTTTTAGTTGCAGGAGCAGATGTGAATGCGCAAACAAAAAAAGATAAGCTCACAGCTCTTCATGAAGCAGTAGAAAGTGATGCTATAGAGATCACTAAGCTATTAATCAGATGGAAAGCAAATCCTTATCTCAAAAATTCCAAGAATAACTCACCCGTCGAGCTAGCGCATCAAGAAAATAAGACAGAGTTACTTACAATATTAATGGGATCAGATCTCGAATAGGCGAAATTTCAGAGTATGATTCTCTAGAGGAGCCACCAAGTAGCTAGACCCAAATAGATCGCAGTTGTGATCACATCGGCAAACATTAAGACGACAGGTCCCGCTGCGACTTTAGGATCGAGTTTTGCTGTATGCAATAGCAGTGGGATAGCAGCTCCTGCTGTCGCTGAAATGGTGATCGAGAACAAGATCCCAACCCCAATCGAAATTGCCGGAGCGATACCATCTCCCCAAAAAAGGGAGAGCCCCCCGACAATGGTCCCGCATGTTACCGCGAGTAGAGAGGCCATTCTCCATTCACCTGTGAGCCTCCTTAAGATTCTTCTCCAAGAGATTTTCGGCCTATGTAAGAGCTGCAAGCTATAGGTCAGCGACTGCATGGAGATCGATTCACTCAGTGTGAGGACAAGGGGGATGAACATGGCCAAAAGGATCATTTTTACGAGAACCGCCTCAAAAAAACGGGAGATAATGGCGCAGGCAATCCCACCAGCCATATTGCAAAAGATCCAAGGCATCCGCGTGCGATACGTTGACCAAATTGAACGTGCCTTACCCTCTTCAATTGTAAGACCTAGGACTTGAAAGAGGTCTGTGGCACTCCGCCTCGCCTTCCCAACATCGACCGATTCATCGAGATAGAGCTGGACATCGATCACACCGAGAAGACGGCGCTCCTTGTCGAGAACTGGAAGGGCAAGGAGCTTGTGGGCATTGAGCATCTCCAGAGCCTCTTGAAGGGTATGATCTTCAGAAATGGAAATCACATGGTCTTCTAAAATCTCCGCGATTTTCTTCTCTGGAAAACTGAGGAGAAGATTGCGCGTAGAAACGACCCCCTTAAGACGCTTCTCATCATCGATCACGTAGAAATAGAAGATTTTTTCATCAAGCTTCTTGCCTCTGATAGCCGCTAAAGCCTCTCCAACCGACTGATCGATATGGATCATCGTATGGACCTTCGTAATGAAGTCGCCAACGCGGTGGTGAAGCTCTTTCTGGCTCATTTTTCCTCAACTGTCTATAATCTTTCTTATACAGGATTATCTCCGATGTGACAAAGAAAATCTGCTTGTTCAGACCTCGATAATTCCTACGAACAAAAGATTAGGGAGAACCATGGCAACGTCGCTTCAACAAACCTCGAATATCACGGCATTTTTTCAAGCTCTTGGAGAGGAGAATTTTGATCGCGTTGAGGAGCTAATAGAAGGGATGGGAGATATAGATTCTCCTAGGGACTCCTGCTTACCTCCTCTTCATTGGGCAGCATATCAAGGCAAAATTAACGTGATAACATTTCTTCTAAAAAAGGGAATATATATTGACTCAAGAGATGATGAAGGAAGAACAGCTCTTCATGTGGCAATAGCAGCTATTCAAGAAGTTGCCTTTGATACTCTAATCACAGAAGGGGCGAACGTGAATGTTGAAATCACAAATAGTAAAAATACACCTCTTCATCTTGCTGTATTGTTTGAGAGTGAAAATATTGTTCGAAAACTCTTTAAATCCGGTGCCCAAATGACTAAGAATAGCGACAGGGAAACTCCTCGTGATTTTGCAGTTGATCTTAAGAATCAAAGTCTCATCTCTCTACTTGACAAGTTGGCGCCACTCTCCTCCTAGCTGTGATGAGGCAGAGACACCGTCCACCTAGATCATTAGCTTGAAGATGGTGAAAGCAAGCATTTCAAAAAGACCTTCTTTATGAAGTCGCCAATGCGGTGGTGAAGCTCTTTCTGGATCATTTTTCCTCAAATGTCTATAATCTTTGTTATACAGGATTATCTCCGATGCGACAAAGAAAAATTGCCCAGTCTGACCTCGATAATTCTTATGAACAAAAGATTAAGGAGAACCATGGCAACGTCGCTTCAACTGACCCCGAATATCACAGCATTTTTTCAAGCTCTGGGAGAGGAGGATTTTGAGCGCGCTGAGAAGCTTTTGGAGAAAATTGATTTACCCAACTATAGTGATTCTGGATCTCCTCCTCTTCACTGGGCAGCGTGTGGTGGAAAAATTGAGATACTTAACTTTCTTCTTGATCATGGACTAGACGTTGACACGAGAGATAGTGATGGGCTAACAGCTCTTCAGGTGGCAGCAATGGTGAATCAAATTGTTGTAGCTCATATTCTAATCAAAAGAGGAGCGAATGTTAACGCAGAAGCAACAAGGAGTAGGAATACAGCTCTTCATGTTGCTGTGTGGTTTGAGAATGAGGACTTCACTCAACTGCTTTCTCAAAGAGGGGCCAACATGACTAAAAACGCTAAAGGAAAAACTCCTCGTGATTTTGCCATCGATCATAAAAATGCACGGATCATTGATATTCTAGACACCCTAGAGATTCTTATAGAAATGAGAGAGTTGATACCAAGGGCTTCATAGCGAACTCATTTTTCCTATGCGATCAACGCAAGAAAAGGTCCGTGGTATTGATGTCGCCAACCAAATGATGAAGTCTCTCTAGATCCTTTTTTCGCAAATGACTATAATCATTATTTTTTCCAAAATTACCTCGGACGTGACGCATAAGAACCTCTGCATCGAGAATCGGAAAACTAGATAACGATATTAATCATCCGCACTGAAAAAAAGAGAGACCCATGGCAGCTACAATTCAATCGAGACCGAAACTACACCCTTCTTTTTTTCCAAAAGATGAAGCACCGGATTTTCCAAAAGCAACGGCATGCTTAAAGAAAGGCGCTGATATCGACGCTCCTAGATTCAAAGGGAATTTAACGTTCCTTCATTGGGCAGCCCTTAAAGGAAAAATCCTTGTTCTCAATTATCTTCTCGATCATGGCGCAAGTATTGATATTACCGATGAGATGCATAGCACAGCTCTTCATATAGCAGTCGCAGCTAGGAAGACTATTGCGGCTCAGACTTTAATCCGAAGAGGCGCGAATGTGAATGCCTTAATACCAACAAACCATTTAACTGTTCTTCATTTCGCTGTGCAGAAAAAATGCCGGGAAATAGTAGAAATTCTTCTGGAAGCCAAAGCCTTGATTACAGCGAACAAAAGTGGGGCAACCCCTCTACACTTCGCAGCGAGGATGGACGAAGCAGGAATCGCTAAGCAACTTTTAGCAGCTAACGCGGATGTGAATGCTCAAACAGTTGAAGGAATGACAACCCCTCTTCATATAGCAGTTGAATTTGGCAGTGAAGAAGTCCTGCCAATCTTATTGGATTATGGAGCAGATCCCAACATTCCCAATGCTGCAGGGCCTCCTTCTGCAGAAAACCAAAAAATCGAAGGCCCCCGTTCACTAATAAAGAAAGAGGCAACCCCTCTTCACATCGCTGTGGTAGTCGACGATGAATCAGCTATTGAACAACTTTTAGCCGCAAAAGCCGACGTGAACGCTAAAACAATTGACGGACAAACAGCTCTGCACCTAGCAGTTCTATGTAATTTAAAACACATCACTTCTCTGTTGATCAAAGAGGACGCAGATCCAAGCATCGAGGATGCATTCGGACATACTTCTTCTCAGCTCGCTGCTCAACGGCCAGAAATGAGTGATCTAAAAGCAGAATCTTCTGCGGCAAGACGTCGAAGCTTTGATTTTACTGGTATCCCTCTTCAATTGAGCGCCGCTGACAGAGATGAGGAAACATAAGAACCTTAAGGGATTCTTTTTGGCTCCTTTTCATTCTAGAAGGTATACTCATTGCCAATAAGAGCACCAACCTGAAAAAATCATCCTTTGAAACATTGAGGGAACCATGACCACTGCGACGACGGGAGGAAGATACCTATTTTCTTCTGCAGAGAGAAACGAATTTGAACAGCTGAGATCTCTTGTCAAAGAATTCGATCTGACTGCTCAGGATGAGGAAGGCTATACGAACCTTCATTGGGCGGCAGTCGATGACCAACCTCGCGTAATTGAAGTCTTCATCTATTTTGGAGCAGACCCAGAAGCTCGTGATCATATGGGCCGGACAGCTCTAACTCTAGCTGTCCATGTGAACGCCATTGAAGCTGTTGCAGCACTAATCAAGTGCAAAGCCGATGTTAGCACTGCGGATGACAGAGGTTTCACACCCCTTCATTCGGCAGTGTTCAGCAGTGAAGATACTGTTTTTTCAATGCTACTTGACGCTGGGGCGGAAAATTGCCCCACTTTGCGGGGATTTACTCCTCTACACTTCGCTAAAGTAAAAGGTCTTACCGATAGGGTCATTCGACTAATAACAAGCCCACGAGTCTCTAGAAGGGAGAGACTAGGATATGAAGCCTAAACCTGAAAGGTAAACTGTTATGAAGGAAAAAACTTCCTGGGAATCCTCTGCTAAATGGTATGACAAAGCTGTCGGCGAGAAAGGACACTACTACCATGAGCATCTTATCTTGCCCCGGCTGTTAGATATCCTCAAACGAGAATGCCCTTCTCGGTTCAAACTCCTCGATCTTGCGTGTGGACAAGGGGTTCTCGCTAGAGCCCTTCCGAAGGAAGCTCTCTATACTGGCGTGGATGCTTCACGCTCTTTGATTCAGCAGGCCAAGAGCAGATCGAAGAACTCTAAGCACGGTTTTTTTACAGGTGATCTCACAAAACCTCTCGATCTTCCAGAGAAAGACTACGCCGTTGCTTGCATGGTACTCGCATTGCAGAACATTGAGACCCCGCTTGCGGTATTGATGAATGCCGCCTCGCATTTGATGGAGGAAGGGAAGCTTATCCTTGTGCTCAATCATCCCTGCTTTCGGATTCCTCGGCAAACACACTGGGGTGTTGATGAGGGAAAAAAACTGCAATACCGAAGAGTGGACCGCTATTTTTCTCCTTTAAAAATCCCCATTCAGACACATCCGGGAAAAAAAGAGACCCAAGAGACTTGGACGTTCCACTATCCTCTTGCTTCTTATACAGGATGGCTGAGAGAGGCGGGCTTTGCTGTTCTTGAAATCGAGGAATGGGTCTCTGATAAGAAGAGCACGGGAGCAAAGGGTAAAATGGAGAATCGCGCCAGAGCGGAGATTCCCCTATTCATGACCCTCATTTGTCAGAAGAATCGCTAACTTCTCGTCTTCTTTTGAGTTCTCTGGCCATTTTTTTTCGCTGAGAACGACGGTATTCTGCTTCCAAGTAGCGCCTCTCTTCCTCTGGTGTAGTTGCAAGCACGCTCGGAACTTCGATGGGCTTCTGCTCTTCATCCATCGCGACAAATGTGAAATAGGCAGAGAGGATGTGCCGCTTCTTTTTTGTTCTGTAATTCTCAGCGACGACTTTGATCCCAATCTCCATCGAGGTGCGCCAGGCTCTATTGATCCCGGCAGAAAAGAGGAGGATGTCTCCCCTCTTGGCTGGATTGAGAAAATGTATCGAGTCGACAGAAGCGGTGACGCAGGTCTGCCCACTGTGCCTTTCAGCTACGACGAGGGCGATCCGATCGATGATCGACATGATCATTCCTCCAAAGGCAGTCCCATAGGCGTTAAGATCATTGGGAAAGATTTTATAGGTATGGTTATCAACCGCCGATTCACTGACCTCTTTCCCTTGCATTGCTCCTCCTGTCAAAGGATGATTTTGATTCCTTTATCCCATCTTCTATGATATATTGCGAGTCATGTGTGGCATTTATGGATACATCGGAAAGTCAGGCGCTGTAGAAGTGTGTCTGGAGGGACTCCGTTTTTTGGAGTATCGGGGATATGACTCGAGTGGCATAGCCACGATAGAATCTGGTAACCTCCACTGCTATAAAGAAAAGGGAAAACTTTCCGCCCTGGAAAAGACTTTACAAAGTAGCCCCGTAATCGATGCTCCGCTCGCTATTGGACATACTAGGTGGGCAACTCACGGAAGGGGCAGCAAACGAAATGCCCATCCCCATCTCGATGAAAAAAAAGAGCTCGCTCTTGTCCATAATGGGATCCTAGAGAATCACCATGAACTCCGAGAGATACTGTCTGGGAAAGGGGTCATCTTTGCTACAGAGACTGATTCTGAGGTGATCTGTCAACTGATCGCCCATCTATATCGAGGGGACCTCGTTAAAGCGGTCCATGAAGCGACCGGGATGATGCAGGGATTTTGGGCCATTGCCCTCATCCATAAAGACCAGCCTGATCAAATCGTCACAGCCCGCAAGGAAAACCCTATCGTCGTCGCCTTTTCTGGAAAGACTCATGAAGGGTTTGTCTCTTCTGATGCTTATGCCTTTATGAGAAAAGATCTCGACCTCTATTTTTTAAGCAATCATGAGATCGCAAAAATCACCCGTGATGGGATAGAGTTTTTTGATCAAAACCTTCAACTGATCGATAAGACACCGGAGCTGATCGACCTTCCCTCTTTCACAATAGAGAAAGGAGCATACGACCATTTCATGCTCAAGGAAATCTACGAACAGCCAAAAACGATCCAAGCCGCGATCATGGGAAGATACCATCCTGCTGACGGGACTACCTCTTTTGAGACACTCGGCCTCTCCTCTTCTGATTTTGTCGATACCCAGAAGGTCGTCTTCATCGGGTGCGGCTCATCATGGCATGCGGGATCGATAGCGGCTCTTCAATTTGAAGCATTAGCAGGTCTCCCCTCTACTGCAGAGATCGCCTCCGAATTACGCTATAAGGAGACTCCTATTCAAAAAGGAACGCTCTTCATCGCCCTTTCCCAATCTGGTGAAACCCTCGATACCATCGCAGCTGTGCGCAGTATCAAAGAGCGAGGTGGGAAGGTTCTCATCATCTGCAATATGCCCTGCTCAACGCTCGTTCGTGAAGCAGATCATACCCTCCTTCTACAGGCCGGACCAGAGATCAGCGTCTGCTCAACCAAGACCTTTACTTCTCAACTCTCTCTTCTTTTTATCCTCTCCATGGCTTTTGCAAGCGTTAGAGGAATGGCTGCCGAGAAACAGAAAGAACTCTTCCACCAATTAGAAAAACTCCCCGAAATAGTAGAAGAGGTCCTCTCAGAGGCCCCTTCAATCGCCCTTCTGGCAAAAAAGTACACCATCCAAGCCCACTTTTTCTTTTTGGGACGTCAGTATATGTATCCCACTTCTCTTGAGAGCTCATTGAAGCTGAAAGAGATCAGCTATCTCAGTGCGTATGGCTATCCGGGAGGAGAGCTCAAACACGGCCCAATGGCTCTCATCGACTCAGATCATCTGGTGATCGGACTTTGTGGTCACACTCCCACCTATGAGAAAATTCTCAGTAACTTGGCTGAGGTTAAAGCAAGAGGAGCAAAGATCCTCGCCCTTGCCCCTAAAGGGGCAGCGCATTTGGAGGAGATTGCTGATGACATCATTTTCCTCCCTCCTATCTGCGATCCATTAGCTCCCATCCCCTATAGCGTTGCCTCTCAACTTTTTGCTTACTACACGGCTCTCGAATGTGGAGAGGAAATCGATCAACCTCGCAATCTCGCAAAATCTGTCACAGTTGAATAAAACCCCCTCACCTCCTATTTTGAGAAGAGGATGAAATACCGAACCAAACTCTATATCGCCCTTGTCGGCGTTGCTTTTGCGAGTATCCTCCTCGCCCTCGTGATCTTCTCTATCGAAACAGAGAGACTCGTTCTCAATATGCTTCGTAGCCGCTCCCTTTCAATTGCAGCGACGGCATCTGCCGGGATCGATTCAACACTCTTTGAAAAGGCCAATCAAGCAAAGTCAATCGACAGTAAAGCTTACGAAAAAGCCCAAGACATTCTCCGGGTCCTTTTAAAAGCCAATCAACGCTCGGACATCTATATCTCCAATATCTACACCCTTTTCATCGATCCTAAGGATCCCAAAGTCCTTCGCTACGGTGTTGAGACCAATGCCAACCCTACGCCTCCGGGAACGGTCTACCGATATGCCGACAAAGACCTCATCCTCAAATCCCGAGACAATTATTTCATCGACCCTTCTTTCGTCGCCGATCAGTATGGGGTCTGGATGAGCGCTTACGCTCCCATCCGAACAGCAGAGGGACAGTATGTCGCAACGCTTGGGATCGACATCAACGCAGCAGAGATCCAGGGCCGCCTGGAAGAGCTGATCAAGTTTGCCATCTGGGGTCTCTCCGCCTCTCTCTTACTTGCTTTTGCCATCGCATACTTCCTCTCAAAAAAGGTAACAAACTCCCTCCATCATCTTTGTGATACGGTCAAAGAGATCGGTGACGGAAACTTTGAAGCAAAAGCCCACCTTGAGACCAAGGATGAGTTTGGGGAGCTCTCGATGCGCATCAATGAGATGGGAAAAGGCCTTCGGGAACGAGAACACCTCAAGATGAGCTTTGCCCGTTACGTCTCTCAGCACGTCATGGAGAAAATTCTCTCCTCTGAGCCCACACTTCATCTCGAAGGAGAACGGAAGAAGGTGACTCTCCTCTTCTCAGATATCAGACAGTTCACCGAGCTTGCAGAGAGACTCCCTCCTGAAGAAGTGGTCCAACTTCTCAATGAGTACTTCGAGCAGATGATCGAGGTCATTTTTTCTCATTCAGGAACGCTCGATAAGTTCCTCGGAGATGGGATTATGGTCGAGTTTGGGGCTCCCCTCGATGATAGTTCCCAAGAAGAGCATGCAATCCGAACAGCAATCGAGATGCAAAAATCCTTACGAGAACTCTGCATCAAATGGGAAAAGGAAAATAAGCCGATCATCCAGATGGGCATCGGGATCCACACCGGGGAAGCAATCATCGGCAATATCGGATCGGAAAAAAGAATTGAGTATACCGCCGTTGGGGACACGGTCAATGTTGCCGCCCGCCTCGAGCAAGCGACAAAAATCCTCCATAAGTCTATCCTTCTTAGTGAAACGACCTATCTGGGTGCCAAAGATAAATTTCCTTTTATCGACCTTGGGAGCATGTCCCTTCCTGGAAGAAAGGAACAAATTAAAGTCTATACAATTGATATGGAGAAGCTTCAGTGATCAACTCGCTAAAGCAAAAGGAATTAGAAAGCCAAGCAATTGCCTCTGAGAAGAGGATCTTCGAAGGAAAGGTTTTTTCTGTGATCAGAGAAGACCTCAAATTTGAAGGGCTCCCTCCCCATTTCTGGGAGATTGTTCAGCACCCCGGGGCAGTAGCATTGCTCCCCGTGACACAAAAGGGAACACTCCTCCTCATCCAACAGTGGCGCAGGCCAGTTGAAAAAATTCTTTACGAGATACCCGCAGGAACCCTTAAAAAAAATGAGATCCCAGAAAAAGCGGCCATTCGAGAGCTGCAAGAAGAGATCGGTTATCTCCCTAAGACCTTAATCCCCTTCGGAGGGCTCTATTCCGCTCCCGGCTTCTGCAGCGAGTACATCCACCTCTACATCGCCAAAGACCTCTCTGAAAGCACTCTCCCCGCTGATGATCATGAAGCAATCGATATTGTCGAGCTCTCTCTAGAAGAAGCGCTTGGCTTCATCGATGATGGGACCATACAAGATGCCAAGACCATCATCTCTCTCCTCCGTTACCAAAGGCTCCTAGAAACTCATGCGTAAAGCCCTCATCATTCTCACCCTCCTTATCGCTCTTTTGCCGACGATCGCCTCGACAAACCTCGGAAAAAAGAGCGTCGAGTACCTTCTTCAAAAAAGACTCGCTCACTCGCTCAGATTTGAATCTCTCTCACTTCATTGGCATAAGCCCCAAAAGGCGACCAATCTCTCTACTTATACTCCCACCAGTCCCTTTACCTTCACAGCGAGAGAGATCTCCCTCCCCTCCCTCTCGAAAACTCTCCTCTCGCCGCAAAAAGAGATCCAACTCACTGGAGGCGCGCTTTTTTTTCAAAACGCCCCATGGGCTGAAAGCATCGATGGAACCCTCTCATACAACAAAGGCGAGCTCCATTTTTCTCTCTCTTCTTCCATCACTAACGGAAAAGTCGATGGTTCCGTAATCCAGGATACCCTCACCCTTAATTCTCCCCTAGAGATCACCACTGCCATCCCATTAGAAAAAGGAAACATCCCCATCACTCTGCAGATCGACTCGGAAGGGTTTTCTTTTCCCCTTGCTGGTCGAACTTTGCGAGAGCTCCAGGCTCCCAAACTCCGTCTCACCTCTGCCCCGATCACCTATAAGCCCGCCAAGGCTTTGCGATTAGCTTTCCGACTCATCAACAAAACTCCACTTAAGAAAAAAATCATCCTAACCATCGATCCCATCGATCTCTCTATCACAAATGGCGTAATCCATCTCCCTCCAACCCCGATCCGTTACGAGAGTGTCTCCGTTATCCTGAAAGGAACCGTCGATCTTCATACCGAAAATATGGATCTTCTCCTCGAAGTTCCCGGAGACTTTTTAAGAGCTCTCTTTGGTCTTGAGTGGTTGACTGCAGACGTTGCGTTGAAGATCCCTCTTCGAGGAAAGATCGGGGAGCTTTCTATAGAAGAAGAGCTTTATCGATTCCTGATGGAAAATCTCTAGTACTCTGTTTCAAAAGTTTTCACAAAAAGAAGGACGCAGATTCTCTGAACAACTTTGGTGACCGAGTACTTAAGCAATCGTCACTTCTTTGCAGAGGTAGACATCCTGGATCGCATTGAGGAGCTCAACTCCATCCTTGAGAGGTTTTTGGAAGGCTTTACGTCCTGAAATGAGTCCCATCCCTCCAGCTCTTTTGTTGATCACAGCAGTTTGGACAGCCGCATGGAGATCATTCTCTCCAGAAGCTCCTCCTGAATTGATGAGCCCTATGCGGCCCATGTAGTCATTGACCACTTGGTAGCGAGTGAGGTCGATGGGGTGGTCTGTGGAGAGATCGGTGTACATTTGCTCAGTTTGCTTACCAAACTTCAGGGCTTTGAATCCCCCATTATTCTCGGGAAGCTTCTGTTTGACGATATCGGCTTGGATTGTCGCACCGAGGTGATTCCCCTGTCCTGTGAGATCCGCTGCGACGTGGTAGTCTTTCTCGGCGGTTTTGAAAGCGGGATTGCGCAAATAGCACCAGAGGATCGTTGCCATTCCCATTTCATGCGCGATCTCAAAGGCTTCACTGACCTCGATAATCTGCCGTCTTGACTCTTCCGAGCCAAAATAGATCGTCGCACCGACTGCGACACATCCCATTTCATGGGCTTGTTTGATTGAGCCAAACATGATCTGATCGTGAATATTGGGATAGTGGAGGAGTTCGTTGTGGTTGAACTTGAGGATGAATGGAATCTTGTGGGCATACTTGCGGGCAGTCATCCCTAAAACACCGAGAGTTGTTGCAACAGCGTTACATCCTCCTTCGATGGCGAGCTTGATGATATTTTCCGGGTCAAAGTAGTCGGGATTTTTTGCAAAAGAGGCACCAGCAGTATGCTCGATTCCTTGATCCACAGGAAGGATGGATAGATAGCCGGTATTTGCTAAGCGGCCATGACCGAGGAGGGTTTGGAGACTGCGAAGGACACGGATATTCCGGTCCGATGGAGAAAAGATCCGATCGACCCAGTCAGGCCCAGGGATATGCAAGCGCTCTTTAGAGACGGTTTTACATTGGTGGGCGAGGAGGTCTTCCGCCTGGTCTCCTAAGAGAGTTTGGATATCACTATATGATGCCATGAGATCTTCTCCTTATCTTTGATCCATTTTTTTTGGATTGTACGGGAAAGAGGAACTTTCTGCAAATGCGTTCTTCTAAGTGATAAGAGATAACGGAGAGTTTTTCTTTTCGCTTTGAAGAGGGCGAGTTGCATAGCCGATAAGGTCATAGCCAATCACATCGGTGATGACCACTTCATGAAGGCACCCAAATTCTTTAACAGCACTTGGATCATTGATGATCACTTGACCATCAATGTCGGGGCACTGCCCATAAAATCGGCCTCTCATGAGAAGATCTGAGTCGGGATGGTATCCCTCGACCATAACTTGAAGTGTTTGTCCAATGTACTTATTGAGGAGCTGACAGGCTACTTCTTGTTGGACCTGCATCAATCTATGAAATCGCTCTTCCTTTATTGCAGGAGAGAGATGTCCTGCGAGCTTGGCAGCATGTGCTCCTTCTTCCATAGAGAACTGAAAGACGCCGATGTTGTCGAGGGGATAATCTTGGACAAAGGAGACGAGCTCTTCGAACTGCTCTTCGGTCTCACCGGGGAAACCAACCATGAGACTTGTGCGGATGACGCTTGTGGGCAGTCGTGTTCGGAGTTTTTCATAAATCGCGATGATCTGTTCTTTAGAGGTTTTTCGTCGCATCGCCTTTAGGATGGTGGGATTGATGTGTTGGATCGGCATATCGAGGTAGGGCAAGAGTCTCGAGTCACTGGCGATGATATCGATGAGCTCATCGCTGATCTCATCGGGATAAAGATAGAGGAGGCGGATCCAGTAGTCCCCTTCTACCTCGAGCATGGAGCGGAGGAGGGATTCTAGTGCATTTTTTTCTCTTCTTTCTTTTCCAAAATCTCCAAGGTCTTGGGCAATCAGGATCACTTCATGGACCCCTTGCGCAAGGAGGGCTTTGAACTCTCTGATCACCTGCTCATTTGTTTTGCTTTTGAGGGGCCCTTTGATCGTCGGGATGATGCAAAAACTACATCGTTTAAGGCACCCCTCTGCGATTTTTAAATAGGCGAAGTGGCTGGGAGTGGTTAACGTACGAGGGACCTCTCCCCATTGCAAGTAGCTTCTCGCTGAGGTGATCTCTTCACCGGGAAGATCGGAGGTGAGAGCTTCTAGGATTTTTTCCACATCCCCGGGACCAAGCATGTAGTGAACATTGGGGAAGGCCTCTTTGATCACGCCGCTGTGCTTTTGCACCATACACCCGGTGACAATCACTTTGGCATCACTCTTTTTCTCTTCGAAGAGTTCTTCGAGGACATCAAGGGCCTCTTGTCTGGCCGACTCGAGAAAACCGCAGGTGTTCACGACGAGGTAGTCTGCCTCCTGTTCTTCGCCAGTGAGCTCATACCCCGCTTTGAGGACTGCGCCGAGCATCACCTCCGTATCGACAAGATTGCGGGCACACCCTAGACTAGTGAAATGGATTTTATTTCCCTGAGTAAGAATTTGCTTCATAGGGGGGTTATCATAGCTGAAATCTTCTTAGAAGACTAGCGCTTGGTAGAAAAGAGGAGCATCAAGTAGAATCTCGAGCAATGGAGTTTTGATGCAGATGATTTATAGAATCCTATCAATTTTTCTTTTTCTCTCTCTTTTTTTAGGTGGTTGCCAGAAGAAGATCCGACCCATCGATGAGAACAAGCAGATCTTGCGGCTGAATATCCACACTGAGCCTCCAACGATGGATACGCGCAAAGCAACCGATACCTCTTCAATCGCCATCATCAATATGTGCTTTGAAGGGCTCATGAAACGGGGAAAAGATGGAGAGATCCACCCTGCAGTCGCTCATAAAGTTGAAATCTCAAACAACAATACTCTCTATACTTTTCATTTGAGACCATCGACATGGTGGGACGGAAAACCCCTCACAGCTCATGACTTTGCTAAGACATGGAGAACAATCCTCGATCCCGCATTCCCTTCTGGTTTCGCCAATGATTTGTATGTCATCAAGAATGGCCTGGCTGTAAAGAACGGAGAGCTTCCCATGGACGCTCTAGGGATCAAGGTGATCGATAACAATACCCTTCAGGTACAGTTAGAGAGACCCATTCCCTATTTTTTAGATCTCATAGCGAGCCACTGTTTTTATGCAGTGCCTCAACATATAACGGAGCATTTCCCCCATTGGGCCAATCAAGCAGGGCATCTCTTTGTTGGCAATGGCCCCTATAAACTGATCAAATGGAAACACCACAACTGTATTGTTCTAGAGAAGAACCAAGAGTATTGGGACCAAGAACTCGTCATTCTCGATAAGATCCACATGAGCATTGTCGAAGATGAGACGACGGAGCTCAATATGTTTGAGGCGGAGGAGCTCGACTGGGCAGGAGGTCCTCTCTCTACTCTTCCAACAGATGCATTGCAATCGCTTGCAAAGCAAAAGCGTCTGGAGACCTATCCTGTGGCTGGCACCTACTACTACATTTTCAATGTGAATCGACCTCCTTTCGATAATATCCACATGCGCAGAGCTTTTGCCCTGGCAATTGACAGGCAGATCATCATCGACAATATCACCCAGTCAGACCAGGCCCCCGCAACGGGGTTCATTCCCCCAGCTATTTGGGAAGTAAAGCCCCACTTCAAAGATCACGATGTGGAAGAGTCTAGACGTCTCTTTGATCTTGGGCTTGTAGAGACAGGATATACGAGGAAAACCCTTCCTACAATCACCTTGATTTACAATAGCAGCTCTGCCCATCACAAGATTGCACAGGCAATACAAGAGCAGTGGTTCCGCGCATTTGGACTTAGAGTGCGTCTTGCCAATAAAGACTGGAAAGTCTTTCTCGATGAGCTCTCGCATAAGCAATTCCAAATTGCTCGTATGGGTGGGGTCGCAGGGTTTAAAGACCCCCTCACCTTCTTTGATCTGTATAAATACCCAACTAGTAGCAATAACTATTCTGGCTGGAGCAATCCCGCATTTACCGAGCTTATTGAGAAGGCCGAGGTGACGATTGACCCTAAAGAGAGAGAAGGGTACTTGCGCAAAGCAGAAGATCTCTTTATCGCAGAGATGCCCATTGCCCCTATTTACTATTACACAGGAACGTTCACCAAAAAGAAATATGTAAAAGGGATACATATCTCCGATCTTCAGGAAGCAGATTTCAAATATGCCTTTCTAGAGTCACAATGACGAAGTTTCTTCTTAAGAAGACATTGGTCCTCCTTTTCTCTTTGTTCATGGTCATCACCCTCACTTTTGCGCTGATGCAGATGATCCCCGGAGATCCATTCACCCAAGAGAAGGCTGTCCCAGATGAGATTCTCAAGGCGATGCAGCGCCATTACGGCCTCGACCAGCCTTGGTATGTCCAGTACTGGAAATACCTCAAGGGATTCATCACCTGGGATCTCGGCCCCTCTTTTAAATATCAGGGCCGGACAGTCACAGAGATCATCCGCGAAGGGTTTCCGGTCTCGATGGCTTTGGGACTTGAAGCCCTTTCCCTCTCCATCTTTTTTGGGGTGGGCTTAGGGTGTATCGCTTCACTTAAACACCTCAAATGGCAAGACCATGTAACGATGGTGGTTGCGGTAATTGGGATCTCTGTTCCTAGTTTCATTTTAGCCACTTTCTTGCAGTACCTCATATCGATGAAGCTCGATCTCCTGCCTGTAGCTCGCTGGGGGAGTTTTGACCATACAATTTTGCCCTCGATTGCTCTCGCCGCTCTTCCTACTGCCTTCATCGCTCGGCTGACCCGGTCAAATATGGTCGAGATCATGCAGCAGGACTACATTCAAACTGCAAAAGCCAAGGGGCTTAACTCCTTCCATATCGTTTTTCGTCATGCCTTGCGCAATGCTCTACTTCCGATCGTTACCTACTTAGGTCCCTTGACGACAGCGATTATAACGGGAAGTTTTGCTGTAGAAAAAATCTTTGGGATCCCAGGGCTTGGACAATGGTTTGTGATGAGCATCACCAATAGGGATTATACAGTGATCATGGGAACCACTGTATTCTATAGTGCCTTGCTGATGGTCTCAGTTTTCGTTGTCGATATTCTCTACTGCCTCATCGATCCTAGAATCCAACTGGTGAATAAACAATAAAATGAACGAAAAACCCCCACCTCTCGTCGGTTCTCTTGATACTATTCTCCCTGCAAGGAAAGAAGAACCCCCTGCCACATACAACTTTTGGAAAGAGAGCTGGGCGAGGTTAAAGAGTAATCGTTGGGCGATGTTTGGGTTGTGGACCCTCTCTGCACTCATTTTCATGGCTATCGTCGGCCCTTTCATAAGTCCCTATACTTATTATGAGACTCATCTCCATCTCAAGAACGAGCCTCCTTCACCTCAGTTTTGGTTTGGAACTGATGAGCTCGGCCGCGATCTCTTCACCCGTGTCTGGTGGGGAGCTAGGATCTCTCTCCTTGTTGGAATCGTCGCTTCGCTGATTGACCTCGTCATCGGCGTTTTTTACGGATCTTTGGCCGCTTCAATCGGAGGGAAAGGAGAAGAACTGATGATGCGGATTGCCGATATCCTCTACTCGATCCCCTACTTGCTCGTCGTGATTCTGCTCATGGTTGTCATCGGCTCAGGGATCACCACCATCATCATTGCCCTGACAATGACAGGATGGATCAGTATGTCGCGCATTGTGCGTGGGCAGATCCTTCAAATGCGAGAGCTCGATTTTGTGAAGGCAGCTGAGAGCCTAGGAGCTTCTCGTTTTCGGATTCTCACTCGCCACTTGATCCCCAATGCCCTTGGGTCGATCATCGTAACGGTCACACTCACCATCCCTACAGCGATCTTTGCTGAGGCCTTCTTGAGTTTCCTTGGTCTCGGCGTTCAAGCCCCTATTGCCAGCTGGGGTACGATGGCCAACGACGGCCTCCCTGCCCTTCGCTACTACCCCTGGCGTCTCTTTTTCCCAGCAGGATTCATCAGTTTAACGATGCTTAGCTTCAATCTCCTTGGAGATGGGCTGCGCGATGCCTTTGACCCGAGGTTACGTCTATGAGTAAAGAACCTCTTCTCTCTGTTAGAGACCTCTATGTCTCCTTCCGGGTGCAGAAGAAGCTTCTCCAGGCAGTGAGAGGGGTGAGCTTCGATCTCCACACACAAGAAATCCTCGGTATCGTGGGAGAATCGGGGTGTGGAAAAAGCGCTACCGCTAAGGCCTTGGTACAACTTCTCCCCATTCATTCTTCGGAGATTTCTGGAGAAGCACTTTTCAATTCGAAAAATCTCCTTAGTCTAAATAAACGGGAAATGGAAAAAGTGCGGGGAAAAGAAATCGGGATAATCTTTCAAGATCCGATGACCTCTCTCAATCCGACCATGAAAATCGGACGACAAATCATCGAGGGATACATGCTCCACCACAAGGGGCAGAAGTCAAAAGAGGCGCTCGAGTACGCTATCCGTCTCTTAGAGCTCGTCGGCATTCCCCAAGCCCGAACGCGTATTGATGAGTTCCCCCATACATTGAGTGGAGGGATGCGACAAAGGGTGATGATTGCGATAGCCCTTGCTCCAAGGCCAAAACTCATCATCGCCGATGAGCCAACCACGGCACTTGATGTCACCATCCAAGCCCAAATCCTCGATCTCATGAAAGAGATCAAAGAGAAGACTGGGACCAGTTTCATTCTCATCACTCACGACATGAGTGTTGTCGCTGGCTACTGCGATCGGGTGATGGTGATGTACTCTGGCAAAGTCGTCGAGGAGGCTGAGGTGAACCAACTCTTCCGCTCTCCCTCTCACCCTTACACGAAAGGACTTCTTCAATCGATTCCTCGGCTCGACATGCCCCATGAGCAACCCCTGATCCCGATTGAAGGCTCCCCTCCAGACATCACCGAAACTCTCAAGGGATGCTCCTTCTGTGCAAGGTGCAAAGATAGACTCCCGATCTGCCATGAACAGGACCCAAAGCTCAAAAAATATGAACAAGAACACTCGATTGCCTGCTGGTTAAAAGATGAAACCACTCATTAAAATACGGAACCTGAAGAAGTACTACTCAAAAGATCGAAGAGTGATCAAATCGATCGATGGAGTTTCACTCGATATCTTCCCTGGGGAAACCCTGGGGCTCGTTGGGGAGAGTGGATGTGGAAAGTCAACCATTGCTCGGTGTATCCTCCGTTTGATCAACCCCACTTCAGGAAGCATCGAGTTTGAGGATTCTCCAGTCCATGATCTAAAGGGAAAAAAATTAAAGGAGTTTCGGCGGAAAGCGGGGATGATTTTCCAAGATCCTTACGCCTCTTTAAATCCTCGGATGACGGCTGGAAATATTATAAGCGAGGCGATGGAGATCCATAAAATTCACAGAGGAGAAGCCAAAACTAAACGGCTAAAAGAACTGCTCGATATTGTCGGTCTCCCCGAGGAGAGCCTCTCTCGTTTTCCCCATGAATTCAGTGGAGGACAGAAGCAGCGGATTGGGATCGCCAGAGCACTTTCCATGAATCCCCGCTTCATCATCTGTGACGAGCCTATCTCAGCGCTCGATGTCTCTGTTCAGGCACAAATCATCAATCTCCTAAAAAAATTACAAAAAGAGATCGGTCTTACTTATCTTTTCATCGCACATGATCTTAGAATTGTGAAATACCTGTCGACACGGGTCGCGGTGATGTATCTGGGTCATATCGTGGAAGTGGCTCCTTCCGATGCTCTTTATAGTAATCCTCTCCATCCCTATACCCAAGCTCTGCTCTCTGCCATCCCAATCCCAGATCCGGAGATTGAAAGAAAAAGAAAGAGGATTGTCCTCCAAGGTGAGATGCCCAGCCCTCTCAATCCTCCTAAAGGATGTCCCTTCGTCACAAGGTGCCCCCATGCAACACCCACTTGCCGCCATGTCCGTCCTGAGCTCAAAGAGATCTCTCCAGGCCATTTCGCTGCCTGCCACCTTCTAGACCAAGGAGATGACAACAATCTCTTGCAAGTCAAAAATTCAAGCTAAAACCCCGAAAATCCTACCTTTGTTTTTGCCTAAATAAGGGACAGTCCTTATTGAGACAAACTTTATGTGAGACTGGATAGATATACCCACATGAAGAACACGACCAGTGCTCTGCAGAGTCAGCCTTGTGAGATAAAGAAACCGCTACCGTTGGTACGAGTCCACAGCTAAGTGAAAACACTATAAGGACCAATTTTTTGATCATCCCTTACCCTCCTATGGTTACGAGAACTTCCTTGGGAAGTTGAAAAATGACATCTTCTTCGGTGTACACTACCTCTTCCACAATGACCTCATTGTGGAGCTTAAGAAAGTTGATGCAACTTTGCACCACTTCTTCAGGAGTCGAAGCTCCAGCAGTCATCCCAATCGTTTCGACATTTTCAAGCCAAGCGAGATCGATTTCATTTGCATGATTGATCAGATAAGCGGGAACGCCCCGCTTCTCCGCTACTTCTCTGAGTCTATTGGAATTTGAGCTTTGGATATCGCCGATGACAAGTACGAGATCCACCTCTGGGGTAATGCCTCTTAGCGCCATTTGACGATTTGTGGTCGCGTAACAGATCGAAGCACTTGGGAGTGTCTCGACATCTGGATATTTTTTTATGAGAGCCTCTGTGATCTCTTTAACATCATCTAAGCTGAGCGTTGTCTGTGTAGTGTAGAAGAGTTTCTGAACCTGTGGAAACGTGAGATTCTCGACATCCTCTACTGACTCGACAATGGTGGTGACTTCAGGCGCTTCTCCTGAAGTGCCGATGACTTCCACATGGGTTCTATGGCCTATCAGAATGATCTGGTATCCCTTTCGCGCAAATCTTTTAACAGCTGAGTGAACTTTGGTGACAAGACCGCAGGTCGCATCGATTTCAATCAGGCTTCGCTCTTTCGCTTTCTCTCGAACCGCAGGCGAGACCCCATGTGCAGAATAGATGAGACGGGCCCCGAAAGGGACCTCTTCGAGGTCCTCGATGAAAATCGCTCCTTTCTTGCGGAGCCCTTCCACAACATGCCGATTATGGACAATCTCATGCTTGACGTAGATAGGAGGTCCCCATAGATTTAGGGCCTCTTCTACTGTCTCGATTGCTCGGACAACCCCCGCACAAAAACCTCTAGGTTTTGAAAGAAATACCTTCATCGCTAGACATTTTATACGAGAGGCAGGAAAAATTCTAGAATAAAAGAGGTATTACACATCTGCTACGCAGCGGAAACCGTAGGTCCCATTCATGATTCCCGGCTTATTTCGATGACGATGGGAACAGCGCATATCCTCCTTTAGACTCTTCCAGCACCCTCCCCTCAGGACACGATAGACTCCTTGAGAGGGGCCTTGAGGATTATCAGGCTCCTGCATAGAGGTCTCATAATAGTGATACCCATACCAATCGAGGCACCATTCATAAACATTTCCCGACATGTCATAGAGACCAGAGCCATTTTCAGGGTAACTCATTACAGTCGTCGTATCTGCGTTAAAGAAGTTTGCCTGTGAGCGCTCGATCGACTCTCCTGTAGGATAGGAAGCCCCTTCGATTCCCCCATACGCTGCGACTTCCCACTCGGCTTCAGTTGGAAGCCTCTTCCCCACCCATTTAGCGTAGGTATAAGCCCCAAACCAGGTCACCCCTACCACGGGATGCTTGGCATACCCCGACTCTATCGAAAGCCTTCCCGCTTCTCTCCTGATGCGCGAGTCGCGCAGACGGATAATATCGTTATTGTTGGCATCCTTCTCCCCTCCCATAACCGTAAGAAATCGAACAAACTGCTCATTGGTTACTGGATGGATGTCCATCGCGAATGACGGGAGATGAACCGCATGCCGCGGCATCTCATCACGGGCCCCATTGTTACTTCCCTTTAGAAAAGTTCCCCCCTCAATGACATGCATCTTGGTGAGCAGGGGCTGCAGTGCTTCGATCTTCTGCTCCTTCGGACGATAGATCGCAACACCTTTATCTGTCTGGAATGCTGAGCTGGGTTCTGATTCATAGGTCGGGCGTGAAAGCTCTTGAGGTTTGAGCTTAGGAAGGGGTTGTCCACTCACCTCTTCGAAAAGCTCCACTAAAGATGCAGGCCTTCTTTCAGGATCGACATTTAAGCAATTTTTAATCAGTGTATCCCACTGATACTTCAGCTCGAGGTTGCACTCAGAAGGCATCGGGAAAAACCCAAGCGGAAAGTGACCAACAATCAGATAATAGAGTAAAATACCAAAGCTATAGACATCAGATTTGAATCCTAACTCAGCGTTTCCCCTTCCCCGTTGCTCCGGTGCCAAAAAAGTATAATACTGCTCAAACGAATTGTGAAGTTTTGCTACTTCTCCTGAAAAAGGGAGGTACCGCTCCGTGGAGAGCTCACCTCTTTCAAAGCCAGCTTCAAAGGCCATCATTTCCCAAAGAACCTTATATGTACGAGAGAGGACAGCTCCAATCCCAACAACGCGCGTCAGACCAAAATCACTCACCTTCACATTGAGCTCTCCCTCTACTGAGGTTTGACAAAAGATGTTGCTGAGCTTGAGTCCAAGGTGGGCAATCCCCTTTTCATGAGCAAAGTCCAGAGCCGTTGCCACCTGCTTGGCAATAGAATAGATCTCCTCCTCAGAAAAGACCTTCCCCAACTTTTGAAGCGAAGCGAGATCAGCTGGGGCGCCATTTTCTCTGAATGCACCATCGTAGACGAGAAAAGCTTTCCCATCTGCAACAGAGACACTGTGCAGAGCAGCGATATTGGGATGGTCGAGATTCACTAAGAGAGACACTTCCCGTTCCAATCTCTCAATGAACTCTGCGTTCTCTGCGAGTTCTTCAGGAAGAATCTTGAGAACAAAGGGCTTTTTAAGAAAGCGATGCTCCGCTCTATAGACTTTTCCGAGCATCCCCTGACCCAGCTCGCTAATGATCGTGTAATCGCCAATCGTTAGAGTTTCAAGTTGCTTTACGGTCATCGTCTTTTCTCCTTATCTAAAGATGCTCTATCGTCTCCAGAATTTCCTCAATTTCCGTCATTGGAGCCCCGCAATGAAGCCCGCGACAGACGTAGACAGTGGTTTTATCCTCTTGGCAATTTTGCATTGCAATGGAAGGGAGGCGTTCATTGAGTGCTTCATCCCCCTTCTCTTTGAATAGAAAACATGCATGAGGACAAAAATGGGTGGCAAGAGCGCTGCGGATCTCCTCTCTATAGGCCTTCTCATCATTGAGAGCGACAACGACCAAGGGGGCTTTCTCATCGAAATAGCGCTGCAAGGCGATCAAATGGTAGCAGGCCCCAGGGGGAAAAGCCTCAATGAAGGATTTCGCTGCCTTCAATATATCTTCTGCTTGGCTAAGGTAGGTATCTTCTTGTGTCAATTGATAAAGCCTTAGGAGGTTCTCACAGTGAACTGCATTGCCAGAGGGTTCGGCCCCATCGTAAAATTCACATTTACGAACCAAAAGATGGGGATTCTCCTTTGTCTGATAGAAAGCCCCCTCTGGAATCTTAAACTCCCTCTCGAGCAGAGCACAGAGCTCGATGGCCCAATCGAGAAACTCTATCCCCTCCCCTAACTCAAACAGGGTAAGAAGAGCCCGAATGAGAAAGGCATAGTCGTCAAGGCCAGCTGGAAAACGAGCATCCCCATCTCGATAGCGACGAAGAAGCTCTCCATCTTTCCAGAGAGACTCTCTTATCCACCTTGCAGTGCTTCTGGCTGCTTGGATGTACTTTTCCTCACCAAAACAGGCGCCAGCCCTTGCGAAGACATCGATAGCAAGGCCGTTCCAGGATGTGATCACCTTATCGTCTTTAAAAGGTGTGGGGCGGCTCTCCCGCTTTTCAAGAAGCCTCGTTCTCAGCTCTGCAATGGTCTTGGAAAGCTGCTCCTCATCGATTCCCACTTCAGTAGCAAACTCGTGAAGATCAAAAGGGATATGCAGGACATTTGCCCCCTGAAAGTTTCCCTCATCCGTTAGGCCATAATAGCGACAAAACAAGGTGCCATTCTCTTTGCCAAGCGTTTCATTGATCTCTTCCTTCGTCCAGACGTAATATTTCCCCTCTTCCCCTTGCGAGTCAGCATCCTCAGCAGAGAAAAAGCCCTCTCCTTCTCCTTTGAGCTCTCTCAAGATATAGTCAAGGGTGCGACGAGAGACATCGGCAAAAACCGGTTTCTTTGTGTACTTATAGGCTTCGAGATAGGTTTTCCCAAGAATCGCATTATCGTAGAGCATCTTTTCGAAATGAGGAATACGCCACATCTCATCAACGCAGTATCTTGAGAATCCCCCACCCAAATGATCGAAGAGCCCCCCTCTAGCCATCATCTGCAAAGTGAGTTCGACATAAAAAAGAGAGCGACCATCTTCGGTATTCTTAGAGTGCTGCAAAAGAAATTCAGCTTGGTAGCCAAGAGGAAATTTTGGCTCTCCCTTGATCCCACCATTAACGGGGTCAGCGATATCGAACAGCATCTGGATCGACTGCTCGAGATCGTCCTCTGTAGGGAGATCGAGTCCAGAGGTTTTTGCCGATTTTTTGAATAGTTCAACGATCTTATCTGCCTGGGCAAGAAGAGTGTTCCTTTCCTCACTTTTCCATAGGATTTGGATCTGGGATGTGAACTGGTCCATCCCGATAAGCCCTTTATTGGTCTTTGGAGGTAGGTAGGTAACAGCAAAGAACGGTTTTAGATCGGGGGTAAGAACGACATTCAGTGGCCATCCTCCAGCTGAGGACATGAGTGCCTGCGCAAACTCCATGTAAATACTATCAATCTCGGGGTGCTCCTCTCGATCCACTTTAATATTCACGAACGTATCGTTCATGAGAGATGCGATTTCCACATTCTCGAACGTTTCCCGTTCCATGACATGACACCAGTGGCAGGTCGCATATCCAATAGAGAGAAAAATCGGCTTATCCTCTTTTTGCGCGATAGCAAAAGCCTCTTCTCCCCATGGGTGCCAATCAACGGGGTTATGGGCATGCTGCAAGAGATAGGGAGATTTCTCATTGATGAGACGATTGGCCCGCTGCTCGGCGCTCATAAGACCCTCACGAGCTTGAAAATGTAGTAGAGGATGATCCCCCCAACCGCAATCCCACTTGTCCAGAAAAGGCTAGGCAGCCAATTGACGCCCCCACCAATGCTGCCCCTCTCTTCTAAAGTACTGATCCCATAAGAAAATTCAGGTAAGGGTGCGTTAGTGTGAAAAACTTCTGGGTATTCTTGCGAGAGCTTCTTCGGATCAACTCCTAGAAATTCCGCATATAGCTTGAGGAAGCCAATCGCGTAGACAGGAGCGAGGACTCCTTTAATCGTCCCCTCTTCAATCGCTTCTAAGTGACCGATCCGTATTGAGAGGGCATTCTCCACTTCTCGAAGAGAGAGTTTCCTCTCTTTTCGAGAAACTTGTAGGCGCTCTCCAATTTTCTGCATCGCTGTTTCCATGATCCAACAATACTGAATCGATAGGAATTATGCCAAATAATTCCGAACAGCGTTTAGAGAAATTGGAAACTCTTTTGCTCTAACGGTGGCGATTTAGGATAAGGTCGATCAAGACAACCTTTGCAACAGTTACGATAATGTCCGCAATTGCAGTGCTTGCCGCTGTCAGCATAAATTTTCCCACGTCTCGACTGAATGCCTGGGCATCTCCATTATGATGAAGTCCACAAGCGAGCACCCCGATGAATGCATAGGCACCTAGAATCGCCAAAGCGACTCCAGTGATGATTGCCGCAGTCGATGTCGAACAAAATGCGACAACCGCTCCGGTGGCTCCTACTGCTAGAGATGCAACTCCATAAGGAATTGCTGTATTGAAGATTGACTGATTTACATTTGGATTTGGATTTGCTGCTACTACTGCCATAAGTACCTCTCGGTGTTAATTTGTGCAGCAATTCTATCATGACCGGGTCATTCATAAAAAGAAAAATTCCACTTCTTCCATGCTGCCTCCCATGGAGAAAGAAAAGTTTTTTTTATGGTGGAAGGAATTTTCAATAGAAAGGTATATTTTAGCCTATGAATAAAGCAAACACCCCCAATTCCTTTGTCGCTAAGATCGATCTCAATCTTGCAGAAAAGATGAAGGGAGATCTTATCGATCAAGGATTTACCATTACTGTCCCCCCTTATACTCTTTTCTCAGGGAAAAAGAAGGGCATCTCCTGTACCCTCTATGCTTCGGGCAAACTCGTCGTTCAAGGCAAAGAAAAAAATGATTTTATCACATTTTATTTAGAACCCGAAATTTTGAAAGAGCTCTCCTTTAGCTACCCAGAAACACTGATCGACACCACCCCGCGGATCGGGATCGACGAGGCGGGAAAAGGGGATTTTTACGGCCCCCTTTGCATCGCAGGGGTCTACGCGGGCGAGGGAGGAGTCGATCAACTCCTCAAACTGGGTGTGCGAGATAGTAAGAGAATGAAAGACCAGAAGATTCTCTCGTTGGCTGCTCAAATCAGAACAAAGTTCCCCCACAGTATCGTGAAGCTCTTTCCTAAGAAGTACAATGAGCTCTATGAAAAGTTTAGAAACCTCAACCACCTTCTCGCCTGGGGCCATGCGACAGCGATCGGAGAACTCGTCGAAGGGACGGGCTGCAGGAACGTGATCATCGACCAATTTGCCAGTGAGCATGTCGTAGAAAATGCGCTGAAGAGAAAAGAGCTCGATGTCTCCCTCACACAGAGGCACTACGGGGAAGAAGACCCCGTAGTCGCTGCCGCTTCTATCCTCGCTAGAGCCGCATTTGTTGAGGGGATCGATACGCTCAGCAAGATGATCGAGCAAGAGCTTCCCAAAGGAGCAAGCGCGAAGGTCACAGAAACAGGCAGAATCCTCGTCGCCAAGCATGGACCCGACGTGCTCGAGAAAGTCGCAAAACTCCACTTTAAAACGACGGGCGTGATTCTCAATGCTTAAGACCCTTCTGATTCAGAATCTGATCCTCATCGAGCATGCTGAGCTCTCATTTGAGAAGGGGCTCACTATGATCACTGGAGAGACAGGAGGGGGCAAGACCGCTCTCATCACTGCCATCCAACTTCTTCTTGGTGTTAGAGCCGATCCCTCAAAAATTCGGCAGGGATGTGAGAAGGCCATCGTACAAGCAAGCTTCGAGATCTCCAACCCTACTGCTCTTACCCCTCTATTCGAAGAGGCCGGAATGGAGTTCAATATGGAGGAACCCCTCCTTCTTAAGCGAGAACTAGGCAGCAATGGGAAGAGCCGCGCCTTTGCTTCTGGACAGATGGTCCCTGCCAGTTTTCTGCAAAAAATCGCTCCATTCCTCATCGACTTCGTCACACAACACGCCCATATCGAGCTCAAAGAACCAGAAAAACAGCTTGAGCATCTCGATTGCTTTGCAGGGTTAAATCTCCATCAATTCCAAGATCATTGGAAAAAAGAGCGCATCCTTGAAAAGGAGCTCAACTCCTTGATCCAATCCAAAGAGAAGAGTAAGCAGAGAGAATCCCTTCTAGAAGAGCAGCTCCAGGAGATAAACACAGCAAATGTCCAGCTCGGAGAAGATGAAGCCCTTTTCGAGGAGTATACCCTCCTCACAAACGCCGAGGAAATCCGCGAAAAATCGACTCTGATCCAGAGTTTTTCCGAAGAGGCGATCGCAAAATGCCGAGAGATTCAACCCCTCCTGACGGATCTGCTTAAAACAAACAAATCTCTAGGCGATATCCTAAAGGCAGCCAAAGAGGCCCACTTCCAGCTTGATGAGGTGGTCCACTTCTTTCGCAGTTTTCAGTCCACCCTTTCAAATGACCCAAACCGGGTCATTTTCCTCGAAGAGCGGTTGAAGGAGATCTCGCGGCTAAAGAAGAAATACGGAAATGAGCTATCCAAAGAAAGAGAAAAAATAGAAAAAGAGCTCTCCCAGGTAGAGACTCTCGATGAAAGAATCGAAATCTGCGAGGTCAAGACAAAGCAGGCGAGAGAAAAAACCTCCCGTAGCGCCAAACATCTTTCTCAAAGCAGGGCCAAAGGGGCTCTCTCTTTGGGCTCAAAACTCTCCCATTTTTTGCAGAGGCTCAATATGCCAAACGCCCAGCTCACAATCGAGCTTCTCCCCACCTCCCGTACCCAGACCGGTGAAGATCGAATTCATATCACCTTAAGAGCCAATAAAGGTGAGCGGGCAGTCCCCCTCAAAGAGGGAACAAGCGGAGGAGAACTCTCTCGCCTCTTCTTCTCTCTGAAGATGATTCTCGCGTCAGAAGCAAAGCCTCCCACCCTAATTTTTGATGAAATAGATGCAAATGTAGGCGGAGAATCGGCAACCACCATTGGAAAAAGCCTACTCGAAGCTGCAGAGCACCGGCAGGTGATCTGCATCACCCATTTCCCTCAAGTGGCCCGCTTTGCTGAGCATCACTTCCGCGTCTACAAGCGAGAAGCCGAAGGACGAACCGTTGGGATCATTGAACCCCTCACCCCTGCCTCTAAAGAAACAGAGCTCCTCCGCATGCTCGGAGGCCTTCGAGAAAAAACCCCCCGCTGAAAAAGCAAAAACCCGGGCCGAACCACCCGGGTTTAATCAAAATTTAGCGAAAAAAGAGTCTTATTTGCTGAATTTGAACGAGCTGACGAAGTAATTATAGCCCGATTCATCGTAGTTTTGCACTTCACATTCCATCGCCATTAGATAGAGATGATTCTGCACCATTATCGCTCTCCCCTTGAAATAGACACCACCCGTTCTGATGAAGAAATCAAGAGCCGGATTGCCATCGACAAGAAGCATATCGGCAAAAAGGAGCTGATTCCCTGGGTTATTGGCGAGAATTCCATTTAAAAACCCTTCTAGAGAAGCCTGTGCAAGGGATTGATCGACAAAGTCGGGATATTGAGCAATCAAGAGCATGTAGACATTTTTTTGATCTTCACTAGAAATATAGGCGTCGTATTTCAGGTCATATCCTTCTTCAGGAACACTCATTTTCTCCGAAATGTGTTCGGGAGACGTTGGGAATTTTAGCGTGCATTTTCCAACAATCGAATGAAATTCCTTCCACTCTGAGCTTGAGATTTGGACGATTTCATTATTGCTGTTTTGCTGCTCGCCGTCCATCGCCGAAGCAGGAAGAACAGGCACAAGTAGGGAGCACAGCGATAAAAAAAACAATTGCTTCTGCCACTTTTTCATAATCCTCTCCTGATTTTACACCCTTTTAATTTCAATTTTTATATTCCAGCAAATCCAAAGATAGTCCAAGAGAGCCATGAGATCATCCAGATGACGATTCCCACGAGGAAGAAAGGAATCAAGACATTGAGCACCCCTTTCCAGGCAGAAAACCCTTGTACTTGACCGATTCCCTTCACCAAAATGACAAAGGACCATACTGCGAGAACACCTTGGAGAAAAAGAGCTGTTGAAACAATGGCGAGTTCTCTTCCCGCAAAAGCTTGCTCATTGAACGTGTCGAGAAAAATTCGATCATGAAACGTGCAAATCAGAAATGCCCAAATGACAATCGAAAAAATATTGGGAACATTCGACCATGCCACAGCAGATCTCACATGCTGGAAACCCGCTTTTCCCCCAATCCACTTACCCGTCCAGGTGATTAGGGCGCTTGCAACCACTATCCCGAGCATTCCTGCGAAAGTAGCGACTACAAGAGCGGCAATCACAATCCCAAGGATGCTGAGCGTCTCTGTTAGGGAAAGACCTTGTGCTATATGTAGGACCATTGGAAGACCGTATAGGAAAGATAGAATCACAAAACGGTGCTTTGGATTGTATTCGACGATTTTCTGAATCGTTTCCCTTGGGTTGACCCAAATCTTTAGCCATGGATTGACTCCTAACTTTTCCTTTGCCATAAGAACCTCCGACAACTCTGTCTCTTATAAACTTGATTCTATATCGAATAATTTAATGTATCAAGCTAATTTAATTAAATAAAAGCATCTTTTTGTAATCTATTAATTAACAAAAACATCGACAGTAAACCCATCTAAACAACGTCCTCCTTTTATTAAAAACCTGTTAAGAATAGAAATAAAAGCGCTAATTTAGTGAAATTAAGTTAATTTTGATTGAAACTATGTTTCGTATAAGATAATTTATAGTTATTAATAGATCTTTTAAGATGGGGAGAAAATCATGACACTTAAACAACGACATATGAAGAAATACTCTCCTAGAAGGAGAAGATCCTCAGAACACCTGCAGAAACAACAAATCAAAGAGTTGAAGCAACTTCTCAATCTCGACCTAAGTAGCTTTCTCATCTTAAAAAAGCAGGGAAACCCCAAACAGGCTCTCCGGGCAAAAACTAAGATCCAAAGCGACCTCTGGAAGCATGGACTCGTCCTTGAAAACATCGCAAAAGAGCTAGGAGAGGAATTTCCAGATACGGTGAAGACTTTTCTCAAAGCGGTTCGCGAACTTATGAACGCCCCAGGTACAGAGGTCGATTCGAGCCTCTTCGTTGAGCAAAAAAGGCTTTCAAAAAAGCTGGATGCAATCCTTCGAGGAAAGCTCTCTTAGAGGGTGTATGCGAAATCATTCCACTGCCCACGAAAAGCTATCTTCTCTCCTATGAGAAGCTCTTCGAGCTCCACAAACTCTCGCAGAGTTTGCTTCGCTCTCCAGAGCATTCTCCTAGGAAAAAATCTTGGCTTTTGACAGTGAAAGCATTTCACATA
>SDBU01000887.1_pt1 | contig 43600 bp, 61 predicted proteins | sample 2277071 | NCBI WGS metagenome assembly SDBU01 (sample SAMN10397929, study PRJNA504765) | marine sediment metagenome | isolation source: marine sediment core GS08_GC12, 126 cmbsf | place: Arctic Ocean: Gakkel Ridge, Loki's castle | collected 2008
GTTTATCCAGAGGAAACCGGTAATCCGCACTGGACAGAAAAAGAATTAGAAATAATTAAAAAACAAGTAAAACAATAAAATTGGAGGTTTCAAATGGACAATAACCAAGAACCAACGGGTAGTAGTAGCAATAAGGTTGACAATATTAAGTCAAGATGTGACCGTTTGCGCGGCACAGTAAAGTCCATGGCTAAATATACCCTGGATTTAAAACAGGATCCCCATTTCAAGGCTGACAACCCGTCTAACGGTGAAATGCTGGCAAATATCATGCTGGCGTACCGACACTTGGAAGATGCCCGTATGCGGTTGGGGAAAGTAATTCAGGCTTACGATGGTAGGGTGAGCTGTTATGACAAGGCCTTTGAGAGCCAGGATAAGTTTATCGAATCTGATAGTCTGGAAGAATTTAAGAACAAAATGAAGGAATAATTATGACTATCGAACAAATTGCCGAAGTTTGTCACGAAGTAAACCGGGCTTATTGTGAATCTTTGGGAGATAAGTCGCAACCGGCTTGGAAAGACGCTCCCGATTGGCAGAAGAAAAGCGCCTGGAATGGTGTTTTGCTTCATCTGGAGAATCCAAACCTAACGCCAGAAAACTCTCACAATAATTGGTTAGAAGAGAAATACAGTGGCGGATGGATGTATGGGAAAGAAAAAGATACAGAAAAAAAGACTCACCCCTGCTGTGTGCCATATAATGAATTGCCGTCAGACCAAAAAGCTAAAGATTACATTTTTAGCCAGGTTGTCAGGAGTCTGAGTAAATTTAAAACCCAAACAGGACCAATAAAACCATCCTAACCCGCGCAAATCTGGGCGATGCTGTAGTCCGGAAAATGTTCCCTCATAAATTCATGGTTCCCCATGGTGGCCAGGTAAAAGCTATAAATGCTATCGGGAGCGGTGTTTTTGTGGTCCTGATAACTGCGGCCAATGGGTGGGGTAAAACCTACTGGGGGGCTAACGTTGTGGCGAATATCTGCTGTGCGAGTAAAAACCCGGCTTTTAAGAAATTTAAGACTTTTACTGACTGGCCGTTTCCGAAGCTAGGGCGCCTGGTATCTTCTCCTGATAATATCTCAGATGTTGGCGCTGTGACTAAAGCTCTGGAATATTGGTTGCCGGGAGAACCGGGAAATGGTTGGAGTCGAAACAAGGGCAATAAGAGTTTTTATTCCAATTATAAATTTGTTACCGGCCACAGTTTTAAGGTGCTTTCAGTAGAGCAGGAAAAAAAAGAATTTGAATCTGATACATTGGGTTGGGCTTGGTTTGATGAACCGCCTCTTCACGAACAATATATAGCTACAGTTTGGAGAATGAGAAAAGGCGGGATTATATTTATTACCGCGACTCCGCTTTCCGGATGTGCCTGGATGAAAGATGAAATTGCCGACAAAGCTGATGGTATCAAGACATTCTGGATTGAGGGCGATATTGAGGATAATTGCATAGAGCACGGTGTAAACGGATATTTGAAACACTCAGATATTGAGAGAATGAGCGAAAGATGTGACGAAGATGAACGGGCTGCCCGGATGCACGGAAAATTTATGTATCTATCGGGATTGGTGTTTAAGACTTTTAACCGAAAGGCCCATGTAATTAACCAGGAGGAGATAAAAGAATACTGGCCAGAGGCCGTTTTTGGGGAGTTTGACCGTTGGCCTAGTGTAAATATATGTGATCCACATGATCGTCGATCTGACGTGCATATATGGGCCAAAATCACACCAGATAACAACCTTATCATCTATGACGAATACCCGGATTGGAATTTTAGTGAAGAAAAAAGCAGAAAGCACACAATTAAACAGACTGTCGAGATTTTGCACCAAAAAGAATCCGGGCAAACCGTAAAAGAGGTCTGTGTTTTGCTCAGAGGCCCCCAGGCCATCGTCCGGAGAATCATGGATAAGAGAAAAGGGGCTCAGATGCAGTCCGGGTCCGGTCTGACCACGTTTGATCTGTACCAACATGCCGGATCTGAAAAAGGCTGGAGCTACGCTTATGAAGAAAGTCCGAAAGTCGGGCTGAAGAACATCGATCACAAAGTTGTCAAGGAATATCTGGCCTGGGATAAGAATTTACCGTATTCTATAAGAAATAAACCGAAATTGTTTGTTTTGAAGGATTGCACCAACACGATTTACGACTTTGAGCATTATTTATGGGATGATTTTGTCGGAAAAGCTGTAGATTCCCATGATAAAAAAGAAGTCCCGAAAGACAAAGCTAAGGATCACATGGATTGTATGCGCTGGTTGTGTGAATTGAGGCTCGATTTTAAAGATTATAAGAACCAAATGCTCCCCCGGGACAAATATCGCCGGGAAACCTTTAATTCTCATCGAAATATTATTAACCGCCAAGAAGAAGATGGATGGATGCTATGAAAAAACTCATCAACAAAATAAACGAATATATATCATCAGGGGGCATATTATTGTTTGGAATTTTGTTAGTTGTTATTCTTGTGTTTCCCGTAGATGGTCAAAAGAAAAATCACGACGCATGGTTAGCCAGCCATAAAGATAGAATGTTTTTACTGCTTTACGAATATCGCGAATATTCGGAGGAGTGTTATGCGGACAGCGCAAAGGTGAGAATGGGACTTTTTTACACGTTTGAAGGCAACAAGTTTAAAGCAATTTACGATCCAAAGCCCTATGAATCGACAGGAAACCTGATTGAAGTTAATGACGAATGGATTCACTATGAGCCTACGTTTCCAGGTTTTATGCAATTTTTAGAGGAGAAATATAATGATTAAAATCATACCAATGACTAAAAAGGAAATAGAGGCTGAAAAGGAAGAAATTAATAAAATAATAGAATCTCAACCTAACTGCGTTTATTTTGATGGAGTAACAATTTATGAGTCTGTTAAAAAAAGTAAAACCAAACGTACCAAAGCAAAAAATAGCTGAAATATGGGTAACTGAAAAAGGAAATCCGGTTATCAGGAATCTGGGGAAAGTTGAAAATGCAGACTTAGTTCAGGTTCTTAGCATGCTCCGAGATTCCCTTATGACAGAGGTAATAATCAAGAAGTTTTTGGACGAAAAAGATGCCAGAATTGTAAACCCAGTAACCGGGATGCCGGAAATTTCTGGAAAGGGAAACTAATGACAGCAAATGAAATTGAAAACAATTTTACTTATCATGCACCAAAAGAAGGACAGCCGAAACTCTACGAAGATATAAGATATAAAGCCAAGGATTTGGCTCACTTCTTGAATTCTAATTGCCCGGGGAGTCGCGAATTATCTCTGGCTTTCACTAAACTCGAAGAAGCTGTTTTCTGGGCAAATGCTTCCATAGCCAGGTACCGAAAATAAGGAATAACTAAAATTATACTTGCAAAGATTGAAATAAATGTATATCTTCCGTCAAATACGTGGACCGGGCACATTAAACACCTAATAGGTATAAATAAGGGTGTCCCTGACAAAGGAAGAATTTTAAATGCGGAACAAGTTATAAAAGCAGAGGTTATAAAGATAAAGTATGTTGAAGTAGACAATTAGTGTAATTTAGCTCTTTACATTTTCAAAATATAAGGGCAGTCACACCGGGTCAGCACGCGAAAGCCGATCATCCGGACCAGTGATTGCCCTTTTTTTATTTGAGGCATAAATGCCAGTTATAGAAAAATCAGTAAGTTTCGAAAACCAACCAAACTATCTTGACTCTGTTAGCAAAGACCAAAAGACAGAAGAAGGTAAAATAGAAGAACGCATCGTTCACACCCAAGCACGTTTCAAAAAAGCCTTTGACTATTATCTCTATAATAACCGGGACGCGGATCTGAGAGAGAATGAGGGGTTTTTCACCGGCGCGACACAATGGAAACCTGAGATCAAGGAAAAAATAGAAAGAACTCAAAACCGGGCAGCAGCAGTTATAAACCAGGCGGCAGTTGTCCAGAATTCAGTATCCGGAGGGGAGAGACAGTCCCGGACTGAAATCAAAGCGTACGCGTTTAACGCAGATCCCGACGATCAACTCGAAAGTGAAGTTTCAACACTCCTACTTAAATACCATAATAAACAAGATGATTTAGACTTTTTGCAATCAGATATGTTCTTCCATGGAAATAATGCCGGAGAAGCCTGGGCAGAATCCTTTTTCTCAAAAACTGAACCAAGAAAACCCTGGGGAGTCATTCTCACGCGCATGAGACACCCGAGGAACGTTTATTTAGATCCGAACTCCAGAGAGTACAATATCAATAAAGATGCCAGGGTCGTGTTTGTTTGGGATTATATGGACATAAATGTGATAGTAGCTGAAAACCCGACTGTCAGCCCAACCTTGTTTGATTATCCGAGCGACGAGAGGATGCCCAAATCACAGAAAGATTCAGACCGGGATGCTTACCGGGATCAAATAGCCTTGGCACGAGGATCTTTCCCTGGCGGAGATCCGGCTCCATTCTACGACAGTGCTTTTGCAAAGGTTAAGCGGATCAGGATGTATGAGAAATACCGGAAAAAAGTAACTTACCTACACGATATGACCGCCGAGGACGTTGTAGAATCCTTTATCGATTTGACAATGCTAAAAGAACTGCCTGAATTTATCAGAGAGAAATTTGGTGAAATAAACGGGCAACCGTATAAATTTTCTACGGATATTATTGCAGATGCCAAACAGTTAGCAAAAGCGGTCCCGAACAATTATGCAATCCTTGAGACTTTCGAGGACAGAATCGCCTCTCACCATATCAGCGGCCGCCATGAATTCGAATATATCCCGGATATCGGCATAAACTTTTTTCCCCTTTATCGGTACACTCCGTTTTTAATTGACGGCCAGCCGGTTTCCTATACTGAACTTTTCAAACATCCCCAGAAAGAAATCAATTCGATGCACTCCAAGCTCGAATCTATGTTGAAACGGGCGAATTGGTTAGTGATATCGGAAGAGGGAGCTCTGTCTGATGGTGTGAACATGCAAAAGGCTCAAGACACGGGCAATATCACGGTAAAAAAGGGAATGATGGGGAAAATCCAATCTTGGGTAAATCCCGGCCTCAATTTCATAGGCGCGTACGTAACCTTGATTCAACATCTTGTGCAAATGTTGACCTCCGCTGCGGGAAGTGAAGATGCTTTTCGCGGTAAATCCCCCGGGGCTGGTAGTTCCGGCGTATCTCTGGCGCTCTTGAGAAATCAAACAGCTATGATAATGCAGCCTATGATTGATAAACTCAATGAAACCAAGAGGATAATCGCAAAAACTCAACTTCAGATGATTTATACCTGGTTGCCCGACACGGTTATTGAGCGAATCATTAATCAGCAAATAAATATCGACCAAAATAAAGGTCTGAGCGAAAAGATCAAAGCCCGGGAAGCAGGCAACAAACCCAACATCAAAGAGTCTTTCCGGAAATTGGGAGCAATGGAACATGATGTGGTTTTTGATGAAACCGTATCTAACCCATCTATGAAATTAGCCAGGCTCCACGCTCTACTGGAAGTCGCAAATACGATGGGCACACCACCTCCAATGAGTTTGATTATGAAACTCTCCGATATCAGCAAAGAAGATGGCGACGAGTGGGTAAAAATGTTTCAACAGCAACAACAATTAATTGCAGCGGGTTTAGCACAAGGTGGAAACGGTAAAGCTGCTGGCCCGGATAGAACTTTATCAAATCAAGAAGATGTTCGAGCAACAGGTGTAGGATAAAAGGAGGCTATTATGCCAAGAAACAAAGGGTATAACCATTCACCCATCCCAAGAGGGACAATTTCCAAGGCCGGTAAGGTTGTAGATCCGCCTACCGCTTTTGGGAGTTCGCCGAATCCGTTAAAAGGCGGCATAGCGGAAGGAGACAATCTTCCGATTTCACGCGGAACAGTTACAAAGAACTTGAATGTTTCTACTGGAAGGACTGGGGCGAGTTCAGCCGGACAGCCCGGACAGTTTAAATTCACCGAACCATTTGTAGATCCAGCAGCAAAAAAATAAGAGTACCATAAATAAATAGTTAAGAAGGACTGTGATAGGTCTATAATTAACAGGAGATTACAAAATGAACGATCCAAAACCAGTGGATCCTAACTTGGATCCCAATGCAACACCCCCCGAAGGCGATAACCCGCCAGTTGAGGGCGAGAATACTATTGAACATTGGTCAAAGAAATACGGTGACAGCGAGAATGAAAAAGGCGATCTTCGAAAGAAATTAGAAACCGAACAAGCGGAAACTAATTTCTGGAAAATAAAAGCTCAACAAAACATTCAAACTCAGCCACAAGATCAAAGCGGAGAGGACTTTGATTTACCGGAGGACCTTATGGACGGAGAGTCGGTTAAGAAACTTTTTACCGCTTTGCGCCAAAGCAACCGACAAGACATGAAACAGGAAGCTTCTCTTGTAAAAGGAGAAGAGCAGATAAATTATCTTGTCGGAAAATATGGGGTAGGCTACGAAGTTGCGCGTCAAATTTTGATTGTTGGATATCAAGGTGGCGCAAATAGCCCAGAGCAGGCAAAAGAGATATATGGTAGACAATTCGGAAGTCTCTTTGGTCAAGCTCAAAACCCCCCGGATCCACCTCCGACAAACGGAAATCCGCCTCCAGCTAATCCAAAACCGATCAAGTACAATGTTGATCCTCCGACCGTACCAACTGGCGGAGTTAATGGTTCCGACGCTTCAAAGACCATAATGCCCTCAGCGGCAGAGTACGAAACTATGACCGATGAAGAAAAACGGGATCTAGATAAAAAAATAATCGATGGCAAGGTTGAATTTGATTCATCCCATGCCAAATTTTCAACAACCCCCTAATCTCTTAAACCTCAAAACATCGTGGTTTCGGGATTAGTCTAACCATAGGAGTTTATTATGGCCGAGACCACTATCACGGTTAGCACACCAACCGAGGCCGCAGCTGCGCAGAAATTTTCCCGACAAACTTGGCACGAAGCCAAGAGAAACAATTTCTTTGGGAAATTTATGGGCGCGGGTCCTGAGAATGTCATCCAAGTCAAGGATGATCTGACCAAGGGCGGCGGCGATGTTATTAACTTTTCATTAATTGTCAAACTGTCTGCTGACGGTATCGCCAACGATGGCTGGATAGAAGGGAACGAAGAGTCCATGTCTACAAAAGAGGATTCTGTTCTTCTGGGTAAATTGTCCCACGGTATCCGTCTTGGCGGCTCACTGACCGAACAACGTCCCATGTGGAATCTAAGGGACGAGGCAAAATCCGAGTTAGCTCGATGGTTTGCCGACAAATTGACTGAATGGATCTTTAAAAAACTGACTGGATCAGCTTTCCAGGCTCGTGCTGGAACGTCTGCCGGAACACCAGGATCCCTAACCAATATCGGGGAATCGGCTACCTCCAACACCAATGTTCTTTATGGTGGGGATGCCGTTTCAATAGCAACATTGGACGAAGCCGATGTGTTCAGTCCCAACCTATTGGAAATTGCGAAAATCCAGGGAAAGACCGGAGTTTTTGGCGGGACAACCAAGTTTAAAATGCGCCCTGTCATAATTGGTGGTCTTGAAACATACATAACTATCCTTCATCCGTGGCAGATTTTCGATCTGAAGAAACATGCCACCTATAAAGAGGCAATGCTACACGCCCGTGAAAGAGCGCAAAGTAACCCCATTTTCACTGGAGCGGTTGGAATCTGGGACGGCGTTGCCGTCTTTGAGCATGACCAGGTTCCCATAGCTGCCACAGGCGGGGCCGGAGGCGATGTAGATTATGCCAATGCCTTATTTCTTGGAGCCCAGGCCGGATGTTTGGTTACAGCCCAGGAAAGTCCGGATTGGGTCGAAAAGACCTTCAATTATGGACAGAAATACGGGATCATGTCCGGGATGATGATGGGATTCGACAAGGTGGTCTTTAACTCACTGGATTTTTCAGTGATAGTCCTACGGACAGCCGCGAAAGATCCTACTGCACCGTCTTAATTAACGATCAAATAAACATAAACAGCGAGGTACGAAATGAAAAAGATCTTCTTATTTATCCTTGTCGTATTGTTTGCTTGGTCGATAGTTGGTCAAGCACAATCACTCGACGCATGGAAAAAAATCAAATTTTCAAACACCAGCACGATAGTTGATACGATCATTGGTCCGAACAATGAAATGGCTCCGTTGATATATTTTCCGTATTACGATCAAACAACGGAATCGTTTTATGATTCTGTCTTGGTGGTGCTTACACTCACCGAGATAGCCAACATGGATTCAATAAGGATTGGATTCGACTATTCGCCAAATAATACGAATTTTGTCGGAACTTATGCAGACAGCGTTTTCGTATCTGAGGTGGAAGGAACGTTTTGGGTAACAGCAAAACCTCCCAATGCGGGCAGAGTTGCCATGAACTTACCGAATCCCCGCTATGGAGCATTTACCTTGTGGGGGCATATGAATACGGGCGTTACCGACAGCACAGCTCTTACATCTTATGTAATATACGGATATAAGAAACCGACAACTACCATAATCCGTGAATAACACAGGGGGGATTAAGTTCCCCCTTTTTTAAATCATTAATAACAATAACTTAACCAGGAGTATTTAAAATGACTAAAATCGCGTATATTGGGGACAAACCATCGAAGTTGTGGCGATCGCCAATAACACAGAAAGTCTATAATTTTATAAAACGTGGCGGCGCTTTCTGTCCTTGTTGTGATGTGGACGATCTGGATGTAGAAAATGCAATGTCACATCCGAATACGTTCGATCTTTACGGTCACATAAAAGACGATACGGACTATTTCAAGAAACTGGCAAAACGCCGAGCAGCCAAAAAAGCGGAACGGGTAAAAGCCGAAAAAGAGCGGATTCAATCCGAGAAAAGCGCCGAGGTCGGTAATCTTGAAAACATCGTCAATGAAATGCTCGAGCCATTAAATGCTGCTATCAACAACCTCAGCCATGACATGAAGGCTCTCAAAGACAGTAACGCTCTCTTGGTAACAGGATTGGCGGCATTGCAGAAAAAATAAAAGGCGGTTGAAATGAACCTTCAGGAAAAAATAAACTTTTTCATCAGGAAGGCCGCCACTGAAATATCTACCGATTTCCCGGAAAATCAGATAATTGATCTGATAAACGATGCCAGGTTGGATTTGGTCGTTGAAGATAAGATTCTTACTATTCAGCGAACTCACGCCTTTGCTGCGGTTGCCTCCCAGGGGAGATATCCTATCCCCTCAGATTGGATGTTAAAAGCATCTAATCAGATAAAATACAACTTCTCCTACATTCTTGATTACGTCGGCAAAGAGAGAATTGAGAATCTTATCGAAATCCGGGATCAGATCGATACTCCTTTTGCCTGGGGCGTTTGGAATAAGAACCTCCATGTCTGGCCTCGCCCAGGAACTGCCTCTCCCACAACTACGGTCGTTGCTGACAATGACACTTCTATGGTGTTGGTGAACAATGCTAATTATAACGCTATCAGTTATATTGTCATTGGAAGTGAAAGAATCTACTATCAAACCAAAGTCGTATCCGGTGCGAATATGACTCTTGGAGTTTTAACCAGGGCTGAGAACGATACTGTCCAGGCAACCCATTCCACCGGCGCGACTGTCACCCAGCTAGACTTCTCCACTGATTATTTCAGCAGAGGCCGGGATTATTTGAATCGGCCATCTACCGGCCAAGTCCTCGTTGAGTCCGCTGATGGGGGTTTCACGGCGGGCGATTATCTCTTTGGTTGGACTTATTATAATTCCTCAGATGGAAACGAGAGTTTGCTGTACGACCTTGGAAAACACACAATAGTAGAGGACGGCAAAATTACACTAAGCCAACTCGTAGACGATTCAACCGGAAAGTCTAATCAGAAACGAATTTACATAACCGTTGCCGGATCAACCTCTCCGTTTTTACTTCATACGACCATTGCCGCAGGAACAACCACAGCGACAATTTCAACTGAAACCCCGTCGAGCACAGAATATGCAATCGGAAACATCACAAATTTAATGGACGAAACCTACCATCACGCCCTAATCTACAGAGCTATAAAGAATTGGGCTGAAGAAAATCGAGAGTGGGATGTCTTTAATGTGATGGGTGTAAATTACGATAAATCGCTAAAAGGCGCTCAATCCCTCACTGAGCGAGAAAAAGAAAGAGATTATCAACAAATGGCATGGGTGGATTATTAAATGGGATTCACAGCAATAAAAATTCCAACACGGGCTAAGTTCTTAGAAATCCCGGACTTGAACGGAGGGCTGAATATCTCTGCCAACGCTTTCAATATTAAAGATAATGAGTTGGCCGATGGTCTGAATATTGATTTTTTCCCAAATAAATTAACCGGGAAGCGTCTTGGATCTTTGAAATATAACGATATTATTCTGAAAAATACTGGAAGAGTTGACGGACTCCACGCTTTTTATAAGCTGAACACCAGGATTGTTATTGCTGCCATAGCCAACGAACTGATAAGTGTCGGTAGAACGAGTAATACCGGGATAACGGTTTCCGGTGAAACTCTTGATTCGGGAGCCAAATGGTACTTTCTGGATTGGGATGAAGCCTTCGTAATAATGGTAAATGGCGCTCAGAGGCCGATGTGGTGGAATGGTACTGATGAAGTTTGGCGATTGGGAATAGATATCCCTGCGGCAGCCCCAACCGCTGCGGATGCAGATCCGGACGCTGGAAGTCTAGATACTGGGGTAGATTATTTTTATTTCTATACCTATTTCAATTCTACAACCGGGACAGAATCTAACCCTAGTCCTCAATTAGCTGCTGCCGTCACCACAGCAACCGGAGCAATCGACATAACAATTCCCAAAAACACAGACATTGATCCCCAGGTCGATGTTGTCAGGCTGTATCGTACTGCAGGTGGCGGTGTAGCTACAGACGATCACAGATTAACTGCCTCTGCCGGATTTGCAGCTACCGGTCTGGCCGATGCCACTCTGGTAGTTCAGGATACTGTCGCTGACTCTGCTCTCTCAACGGTTATCCATGACGATCACAACACTCCCGGAGAAAGCGCATCTACAGATTTTAAACATTTAATGAGTGCAAATAACCGGCTATTCTTAATCGGAGAGACGGGAAACACCCATAAACTGTATTTTTCCAACCTGGGCGCTCCCGAGTACTTCCCGACCTTGAATGTTATCATTATTGAGGACGCACAAGGGGAACCTACGGGACTTTGGCGCTTGGGCAACCAAAACCTTATTATATTTTTTGAGTCGTCTGTGCACATGCTCACGGGCGCGTATTCGCCTGATGCTATCCAGGTTATGACGGTAACTACCAATGTTGGGAATTTATCCGGAAGGGCTCTTGGTGGTGACGAAGCCGGGGTTTATTTTGTTGCTTATGATGGGATCTATTATTTTGACGGGAGAAACCAGCCGGTAAGGATTAGTGAAAAAATCTCTCCCTATTTTCAAGATGGCGATGAAAAACAAATTGATGCTCTTAGTCTTAGAAATTCTGCCGGGACATACCGTAAAAACAAATATTACTTTTCATTCTCCGAGCAGTTAAGAACATCTACGGACACAATTATTGCCCTTACTACAGACATAGCCAATGACTCTGGATCCAATAGGTCTACCGCCACTTTAAGCGCGGACCATTCGCCCAACAACCTTGAATCTGGAATCGATGCCGTAATGTCGCTCTCACAAACCCAGGCAACCGAAAGCAGTCGAGTGGATGTTGAGGTTCTTATCCCGTTTACTGACGACACAAATTTTCAAAAGGTGCAGTATGATATTTTTATAAGCAAAGACAATCGTGCGACTTGGGTATTGAAAGGATCTTTTAGTGCCTTCTGGGTAAAAGAGCTGTTCGCTCTACTTATAGACGGGGTTCTGGTCAGTGGCTTGGAAATTAATAGACTCAGATCTCATTCTTTTGTGGATTTCAACGTAACCGATGTTAGGCTTGATCTGTTTGATAGCATCACAGTGTTTGATAATGACCCGAGTCTGGTTGGCAGTGTTACGCTTAAAAGCATAAAATATTTCTTCGAAAATTCATCGATTACTGTAGAAAACGACAGAACCATAGTTTTTCACAAAGATACTCTGCGCTGGACAACTCTGTGGAAAGGTCTTTATCCAAATTACTATTCTGTCTGGAATAAGGGAAATGATGCTGATGAAATATTTATCGGAGATTCGAGGTCTGGAAAAGGTTTTGTTCGCCAAATTGAAACCGGCCCTACCGACGACGGGATAAATATTTTCGCATCCCTAACATCAAAACAGTTTAACATTAACCGGAGCATGCTCAGTAATGTTTATATCGATTTATTTCCTTCAAATGCAACAATGACGCTCTCTGTTTTTATTGATTTCCTGCAAAGATTTAAGAGGGATATCAAATTCGCCTTTGGTAAAGAAGCTCTTTTTGACGATGCGTTTCACGATGGGTTTTGGTTTTCAGATAGCAAGGCGTTTGAGGAAAAGTCTATAAAAATCAGCAACCTGGCAAACGGCAAATATTTATCCATAGAAATTGTCAATAGTGATATCCATGGTTTTTTGTTTCGGTCAATCCGATTCAGAGTACTTTCACAAAATATAAGGTACTGATATGTCTGAGATAGGAAATGGAGCAAGCGTATATCCGGTTTCCCTGCCAACCAACAACGCAAAAGAATTTGATAAGGCACTGGCCAATAGAACAAAACCGGACGCTCAACTTTTAAATGATATAAAAGACAACATAGTTGGAATTGCTGCGGAACTTGGGCTGACAATAGCGGGTCCTTTTGGAGATTTGGCCTCAAGGCTGGACTCTCTTCTCGAAACCTCTGTAATAACTGCTTTTACGAGCGCGGACGCGACTCCATCGATATCCGGAGGGCATCTGTTTTCTGTTCCTGCAGCGGTTACAATTACCAACTTTGACGATCCACCGGGAACGGGGACAAAATTAATTGAGATTATCGCTTCGGTTGCCGCGGTAAAAATAGCTCACGATGCGACAAAAATTAAATTAGTCGGTGAGTCTCTCGCTGAATTAAACACAGACGATAGTATAATGTTTCGATATGATGGAACGAAATGGGTAGAAAGACAAAGGATAATATTATGAGAAAAACTGTTTTTTTGTTGGGAAGTATAATAGCGTTTATCGTGCTTGCATCTTTTATGCAGAGAAATACCAGATATTACTCTGTTCGGGACATTGGCGTAAAAGAAGGCGCCTGGTATGATGTTCGGATGTATGGAGCGATTGCCGGGGATCTGATAAGTGATGTTGCCGCTGGCCAAGCTGCCGCTGATAGTATCGCGTCCGATGGCGGGGGAACCTTATTTTTCCCTCCAGGTCAATATGAATTCTATGGCGATAGTATCCGGATATATTCAAACACGACCGTTTTTTCTTTTGGAGCGGTTTTTAATGATACTACTGGTGGGGCTCAGTTTTTTGTGATTGACGGAGATAGTGATATTGTTTTTAAAGGCGGGGAGTGGAATGGTAACGCCGACATAGATGGAGGATATTCACAGTTCAATCACGGGATAGATATTCGAGATGCCTTTAGGGTTACTGTGGAGGGGACATATATGCACGACCTCGCTGGTGATGGTGTTTATATAGCCGATAGCGACTACGTTACAGTTACAAACTCAACAATAATCTCAACACACCTACAAGACGATCCTTATATCGGGCGTAACGGTGTGGCCGTTGTCGAGGGAGAGAATGTTATTATATCTAATAATTTTTTCGAGGGCGGTGCACCCGCAAGTGTAGATATTGAACCAAACACAAATTTGTCCGTCGCAAATGTTTTAGTAACTGGAAATATTATGAATGGGGGATTAGTTGGTATAAGTGTTACTCCGGGTGTAAATGCTTCGTTAGATTCCATTAGATTAATTAATAATATTATTTCAGATACAGACGAATATGGAATTAAAATTCAAGGTTGCACTCATTGGACTATATCCGGAAATGAGATTAACTCGTCCGGTTTTGATGGTATTCTTATTCGATCTGGACCAAACTCTCCCGGAGTAATACATAATAATGATATTTACTATAGTGGGACAAATACAGGAGGAGATGATGCCTACGGAATAATATTAAATAACAGTCTTAAAAACATTGTTATTACAAATAATAGAATCTCATACAGTGAAAGAGATGGGATTCGAGTTGGTTCTGAATCCGGCTCTGAGTCCAGCCATTTCACAATAAAAAATAATATATGCTGGAACAATGATAGGAATGATAATGATACTTATTCCGGCATTTATATTCTTTATCTTGATAGTAGTTTGGTTAGCGGTAACCACTGTTATGATGATGATGCTACACCTACCCAAGCTTATGGTTTTCACTTTAGTAATATGGATGATTGTACCTTTTCAGATAATTATGGAATTAATAATAAAACAAGATTGAATTTTTTTACTAATCTAACAAGTGAAAGATTAGGTGGGTTGGTTGCTTATGTCTGGTCAGTAAATAATATAGCTGCGGGTGCGGGATTTACATCAATGACTATGGCTGGAAGTACAATGGGAAATTTTTTAGTTCCCTTTGATTGTCAGATTATTTCCGTTTCAGCATCTGCAAGCACCGCTATAACACAGGATACTATTTACGTAAGCGTGGGAACAAATGAATCTTTATCTGGCTTCACTTTAACTATGGATGGTGATGGAGGGGACGCTCAGTATTCATTTCTGAATTTACTTGACGATTCCAACTCTAACCTGTTGCTATCTGCCGGAGATAGGATACAAGTTCTTTATTCGTCTACTGGCAGCCTTCTCCCGGACGGATCACTCGACATGATCGCGACAATATTAGTAAAATATTGAGGATAAATGAAACCATTACCAGCAATACCGATATCAGATCTGACTTTCTGGAATTGGGTTGCTCGAAATTTAGCTAACTTTGACACCGTTTCGGCTGTTCCTACCGTGGAAAAGCTGAAAAAGGGTGATGCCATTATCTACGAGTCTGGGACTACAAGGCGACTGTACTTTAACGTGGACGGCACGATTCGTTTTCTCGGAATCAACAACGCAAATAAGATTATCGACCTTGATGGAGATACTAGTGTTGAGGTTGAAAGAACTGCTGACGGAGATATCGTTTGGATTAAAACTGCCGGAAGCAACAGGATCAAAATAGATGCCAGCGGAAATGTGTTTATTGGTGATGGGGGAGTTACAAACCATACAAAAATTCTTCCGGATGGGGAGATTACCCTTTTTGGAACTGCGAGGGTCAAAGCGCAGATTGCGATAGATAATGCTAACTTAGGAAAGGGTGCAACTAGGGCAACTGAGGTTATTATAGGCAACTATAATGCTTGGCTCTTTGGAATAAACGATGATAGCGTATTTACTTTTCATGTGCCTCACGAGTATGCATCCGGAACTGACATTGTAATAAACATAGATTGGTATATAGATGAGCCTGCTGGGGATGAAATTAAGTGGCAAATTACTTGGTCTGCCACACCCCATGATTCTACGGAAGCCATTGACTCAGCGGGAGCCTCGGTAGACACCGGGGATATACTTATCCCAACTACGCCGAAGTTTTTAACAACTAACGGTTTGACTATTCCGGGAGCAGGTTTAACAGAGGGTGATCAGGTGGGGGTCACACTGAAGCGTATAGCTATCACAGATGGAACAAACCCCGGGAACGAACCTGCTGTAGTCGATCTACATATAGAATTTACAAAGAACAAATTAGGCGAAGCAACCTAGGAGAATATAAAATGCCATTACCAAATGTAAGTTCAACACCAACATTTCCAGACAGGCCCGCAAACAGACAGGGCCGGCCAATGGCTCCGTCTACGCTTTTTAAAGAGCTTTCACAGCCCTTTGCTAGCTCGCTTAACTCTCAAGATCCGCTGTCCCTGCAATTACAGAGGGAGCTTGAGGGTATTATTGGCGAAGGCGGTGTCGGCTTATCTCCTGAACAACTAGATGTCCAGTTCAGGGGAATCGAACAGCAATTACAGCCTCAATTCAATACTCAGCTCCAGAGAATAGATGAACAGGCATCCCGGCGCGGAGTTTTTAGATCGGGAATTCCACTGGCCCAATCCCAAAAAACCCAGAGGCAACAGGCTCAACGATTAGGCAATATCCGGACACAACTGGAAACGGAAAACGAGAGACAGAAAAACCAAACATTACTAACCGCTTTGAGTATGTTACAGTCTCTTGAGTCGGATCTGGCCAACAGGGAACTATATTTACAAGCTCTTGATCAGTTGAAAAAATCTCAGGATCAGAGTGGATATTTTGAGCTGTTAGGACAATTTGGAACTCTTGCGCTAGACGCTGTTTTCCCGGGAGCCGGAACTGCAACCAGAGCTCTGATCTCACCACCTGGATCATCTAGACCAAGTGGAGGATTTTAATAATGGCTTTTAGACCCCCAAACTTTAGCCCTGTTCTTCCACTCTCAACGGGAGCGGCAGCATCTAAAACACTGGCCGGAGCTTTACAAAGGTTCGGAGATAGAAAGGATCGGGAGAAACAACAGCGCCAGGAATTAATAGCTGCTCTTGAATTGCAGAGCATGAAACAGCAGAACGCGGTTGCTCTGTCACGACTTCAATCTCAATTTAGAACGGAGGAAGATCGGGCTCAATTCGAGATAGAGGCTCCCGAACGAGTTTTCAAACAAACAGAATTAACGAGCGGTGAAGAACAGAAACGACTTGACCGGGAAAGTAGAGAGCGAATTGCCGGGATCCGAGCGAAAGGAACCACAACTCAAGATCGTGTTGAACAAAGAGCGATAAGAAAAGAAGAAAGAGCCAAATTAAATAAATTGGGCGGTATGGACGCAAATCAATTAGTTGATAATTTAAGAGCAACCGGAAAGGTTTCGGTTAGGGATAAGGAGGGAAAACTTACCGGGGAAAGAGAGTTTACGACTCCAGAACACAAACAACAGTTTGATTTTACAAAAGACCTGCTGGAGCTGAAAAAGGCAGGACTTAACGATATTGATTTAGAGAAAGCCGGAATGAGCCTGGACGATGCGATAGCATTGAAAAAAAGGTTCATTTTTCCAACATTGGTCAAAACCGGGAAAATACCTCCTTTCAAGCGAGTTATACAACAAAAACTAAGCAGAACCCAAGTAGTAAAACTAATAAAAGCCGGGGTGAACTTAGAAATGATAGATAACGCAATGGCGACCTTGCGACAAAGACCAGAATACGCAAGGTTTTCAAATGAACGGCTTTTAAAGCTGATATTAAAAAGTATTGAATAATGCCACAAGTTCAAGAAAAAAAAATAGTTAGAGAGGCACTTGGTTTAAAACCATTGCCAGAGAGACAGGAAAAGGGCTCTGTCCAGAAAAATATTGTCCTCGACGCGCTCTTTAATGCTCCACCGACAATAGCTCCCGCTCAGGCGGCACAACCACCTCAACGAATCCAACCAGAGGTTCCCGGTGTAGATTTGCCCGGATTTCAAACAGTCGCCCCGGTAAGCACCCGAGTTGAACCAAGACCGGCCGGGCTACCAAGATCCGAAACTCTCCAGGAAAAATTTGCTACAGAACCACTTCTCGGATTAAGTCAGTTGATTCCAGATCCAGACGATCCTAAAAACGCTCAACTAGTACAGGCATTTTTTGTAGGGACTCCGCTCAGGGGTGCAAGTATGAACGTGAAAAAGGCCGTATTCGGCGGTTTAAAGGGCGGAGTTCAGGCATTGGAAGGTTTGACCACAGCGACCAATATCGCCTTACTGGTAGGCACTTCTGGGGCTTCAGCGGTCATTAGACCGTTCATCTCTTTGGCTTTTGCCGGACACATGGGTTACGGCCTCGGAAAAGAGTTCACAGCCCTGAAAGATGAATTCACAAAAGCGATAGAAGAAGAGAATTTTGGAAAAGCTGCTCAGATAGCAACTAACACCCTGGCCACGGTGGGATTTATTACCGGAGCGGCAGTTCATGGCGGCAAAGGGTTTGCCGAACAACTCGTTACCAGGAAAACCGGGAAACTTACCGGGGACCTTCTTCCCAAAGACACCATAGACCGTCCTGGCAAGCTACCGTCCAAAGCAAAGGACGTAATCGAACAACCTCCGGAAAAATTACAAAAAGATCCTGACGTTGAATTTATCGGCATGCAAGAAACCGGCATAGAAGGCAAGCCGCCCATTCCGCTATTCAATGTACTCAAAAAAGGCCATCCGTTAGAAAATAGCGCTGTTAGTCTAAATACTATGAAAAGAGAGGGCTTCGAGGTTCCAGATTTTCCCGGAAAGACAAAAGCCGAGCCGATCGCACCGCCAAAGATTGAAAAGCCCAAAATAGAAGATCCAATCATCGAGGAACTAAAACCAACATCGATAAAAAATGCCCAGGTAGATAAAGAGTTAGAAGTATTGGGATTGGAACCCGCAACCCATGGCGAAAGACTATCTTTCGAACAGGCCAGACAGGAAGCGGCAACCAAAATAAAGAAAGATCCTCAAACAACTCCGAATTTGGTTAATGAATTAATTAAGAATCCCCGTCCCATTTCAGCAATCGAAGATGTGGTATTGTTGCACGAACAAAACCGTCTACGCATAGAACGGGTTAGTGCCGAGAAAGATTTTATAAAAGCCACAAAGAGCGGAGATAAATCTGAAATAAGCACAGCAGAGGCCAGAATAGAGCGGGCACGGGACGACTTTCAAATATTGGCAGATGTGGTCACGAAAGCCGGAACCGCGAGTTCTTTAGCTCTTGGCCATCGCCGTATAATGTTGAAAGAGGATTATTCTCTTGCCTCAATGGAGAGAGCGAAAACCGTTGCAAACGATGGAAAGCCTCTCTCAAGAAAACAGGAAGCCGAAGTAAGAACTCTGCACGAAAAGATAAATAAAATAGAAGAGAAGTTATTAGCGGAAACAGCCCGTGCCACCGGCTTAGAGAGACAGTTGGCAGCAAGGGAGGTTACTGGAAGAAAGTTGCCAAGAGGGGTTGTGTATGGCTCCCAAAACCGCATTGTTACCATAGACGCGGCAAACAAGTTGAGAGTCTCCTTAAAGGAAAGTCTTTCACAGTTGAACATCGGGGTTGATCCCGTCGCTATTTCAAACATGACCAAGTTGGGAGTGTTTCATATAGAGGCCGGAACGCGGAACTTCACCGCTTGGTCAAAGCGCATGACTGTCGAACTAGGCGACAGGGTAAAGCCACACTTAAAAGATATCTGGAAAAAGGCGAATATCACATTTTCAAACGAAAAGCTCATTAAAAAAGCGACGGCGGCACTAGAAAGATCTATTGCTGAATATGAGCGAAGAATAAGCCAGCAGGACATACTTCCAAAAGAGAGGGGAGCAACAGTCACTTCTCCGGCGCTTGAAAAGTTAAGAGAGCGACGCGACGCGCTAAAAAAAGAATTTAAAGAATTACGAGATACGCTTTTGCCCGAAGAGTTCAGAGAAGAAAAAACATTGAAAGCATTTAGGACCCGGACAAAAAATCAGATTGCCAAGATCGAAGATAAGCTGTTCAAGCAGGAATTTTCTAAGCCCGAGAGAAAAGTTACCGAATTGGGCAAAGAGGAATTAGCGCTCAAGTTTGAATTGGATAAGCTGAAAAGAAAATTTAACGAGGGGTTATTTAAGGATCAACTGGCAAAAAGAAGTAGATTAAAAAAACTGGCGGCCGTTATTCCGGAAGCTATAAATACAACCAGGGCTATAATTACCTCTATCGATTTATCGGCAGTATTGAGACAGGGTGCAATAATTGGCTTTGGCCATCCGGTCCGCGCAATCAAAGTTATCCCGGCCATGATTAAAGCGTTACTCTCTAAAAAGCGCCAGTTCGCGGTAGAAGAAGAAATTCGAAACAGAGATAATTTTCCTCTATACAAACGATCTAACCTTTATTTGTCTGAACAAACCCAAAAACTGTCTCAAATGGAAGAAGTTTATATGAGTCGATGGGCTGAACATATCCCATTGGTTGCAGCATCACAGAGGGCTTATACCACCTTTTTGAACAGATTAAGGGCTGATAGTTTCGATGCAATGGAAGCAACATTGGGGAAAAATGGAAAAGTGACCCCCGAAGAAGCTACAGTGCTTGCTAATTTTATAAATGTCTCGACGGGCCGGGGAAAGTTAGGACAAAGAGAGAGTGCTGCGGTTGGATTGAATACTGTGTTTTTTGCACCAAGATTTGTGGCGAGTAGATTTCAGTTTTTAGCATTGCAACCATTTTTTAAGGGCAATTTCAGGACTCGTAAGCTGATTGCAACAGAATACGCCAGGTTTATTACGGGATTGGGTGTTGTTTATGGCCTGTCTGAATTGGCAACTGACACCGATATAGAATGGGATCCGCGTTCAAGCGATTTTGGAAAAATTAGATTTGGGAAAACACGGGTAGATCCGATGGCTGGCATGGCACAGGTTACAACTTTTGGCGGGAGATTGATTAGCGGTGAAACAAAAAGATTGAAGAGCGGCAAGATTGTTCCAATACGCGGAGAAAAAGTTCCGTTTGGGGCAAGCAAATCTATCGATGTAATGGCAAGATTTTTAAGATCAAAATTAAGCCCGGTAATTGGGACTACAGTTAATATTATATCCGGTGAAAACTTTATTGGAGAACCGACTACGCCTGAAAGCATTGCTAAAAGTCTTGTTGTTCCAATCGCCATCCAGGACATACTCGACATAATGATAGCAGATGGAGTTTATTCGCGCACGGTAGCCCTTAGTTTGTTAGCTATCTTTGGCATGGGATTACAAACACATACAAAATAGAGAGGTTCAAATGTTAAACAGAAAAGATTTATTCGCAGTATCGTTAATAATCGCAATAATTTTTACCAGTTTTTCATTCATGGGATCTGATGTTGGGAGCGACCAGGCTTTTGTGTTCTACGATAGGGTTGTTTTGGCTCCAACAGACACTGATACCATGGCTTTTAGGTGGACTCCGAATAGAAAAAAGAATCCTGGATTGGGCAAGACAGAAGGGTATTATACTTTAGTGATTATTGCTGATTCATCGGTCACGGATTATGGTGGGGACGGCTTGACCGTTTATTCTAAAGCCAGATTTCTTCTCCCACGGGTAAAAGGAGCCACAGATGAAACTCTGGCAGACCTGACTACCAATGTTGGGATTGCGACATACCAGGTGTCAACAAACGACTCTATTGTTCACGCATCGGGACAGGCATATAAACTTAGGCGACCTCTTGAATACACTTTACAGCTTAATATGGCCGATGGTGTGGTTATCTTCCTCACAAACGATGATGCTGCTGGAGATTCCACTCTGTTCCATGTCTATGTATATAATAAATAAGCGAGGTTGAGATGAAAAAGATATTAATTACGATTCTTCTGATATTGTGCTTATTGGTGAGTTTTGGCTTTGCACAACATAAATCCGGAGCCCACAAGAATACATCCCTTGCTACGCTCATAGCGGGGGCTGTGCAGGGCGATATCATCTATTGGGATGGAACAGCGTGGGTAAAGTTAAATATCGGCGCTAGCACAGAGGTTCTTACCAGTAACGGGACTATTCCCGGTTGGGCTGCCGGTGGAGCTGGTGGTTGGACAGATGATGGGACAGATGTTAGATTAACAACGATAACTGATAATGTTAATATCGGAGTGGCTAATGGAACTGGGAAGTTGAATGTGCTTTCTACAACTGAGCAGTTTCGGCTTAGTTATGATGCAACTAACTATATGACCGTTGTTATGCTTGTTGATGGACATACTACATTCACAACCGTAGATCCTGATGGTGCGGAAGCTGATATGATATTTAATCCTGATGGTAATGTTGGTATTGGTGCAGTAACAGCACCAGCCGCAAAATTTGTAGTTCAAACGCAAGCGAGTGGCGATGTTTTTGCTCTTAGAGGAACAGGGACTCAGACACTTGTTATGGGATATAATATTACTAATACTGAGAGTTATATTACCAGCATTCCAGCTGGTTGGAATCTTGGTTTTAGAACAGCTAACTCCGCAACCAATAATATGAGTCTAACAGCTGCGGGCGATTTGGAGTTGGGTGTTCTCGGTTCAAGCGAAGTCACTCCAATATTATCGATAATAAGTGATGCGGATAGTGATGCAGAGGACACGGATGAAACGTTTGCTTTGACTTTGACGCAGGCACCCACTCCGACTGATGCAGTCTGGACAGCAACCACTACCCAATCAGCAGGCTTTGACTTCGACATGCCGTTGACTGCTTCTACGGTTACGAGTGATGCGGGTGTAACTGCCACAACTCAATTAGCAGGCTCAACGCTATTGCTTGATATGACTCAGGATTATTTATTCACAAACAGATCAAATGCTTTTGCTTTACGAAGTCAAGCAGCTAGCACAGCATCCTCTTTAGAGTTATATTCAAATGATGCAGATGGAACTGATAATATTATTTTTTCAATGTATTCTTTGGGACATACTGGTTCTATAATTAATAGGGAAAGATTATATTTTGTTTATTTAGCCGGAAATCGGGCAGAAATATATACTGAAGCTGATGGAACTGGCACATTAAGACCACTTGTTATTTATACCGAAGGCAATACAGATCAGTTACATTTAGATATTACCGGTGGGGTATATTCCGGACTAAACGGCAACGAAGAAAACTACCTCAACGTAGAAATCTTCAACGATTCAACCGTAACCGGAGAAACAACCTGGTCAAGCGTCTTGCCAGCCGGATTCAAGATCGAAAGTATAATCTTTAAAAATACAACTTCGAATGAAATTACAAATTTGGATATAGGGTTTAGTGATGCTGGCGGACAAATTGTCGCGGCAACTAATCTTTTAGCAAGCGATGAAGGCTCATTCACTATCAATCAAGAAATAGACGACTTCGATGCGGCGGATGATATATTTATTAGTGCGGATAATTGGAATAGCGCGAATATTATAATTTATATCAGAATGGTGAGGATATTCTAATGAAGAGGATAATATTATTATTTTTGTTAATGCCCTGTTTTTGTTTTGCTCAACATGGAGTAAGAGTAATAAATGAAAAAATCACCGTGAAAAAAGAGTTTTATATTACAGATTATGCCTATTTATATAATGGCTTAGATCATACAGATGCGTTTAGGGCTGCATTGGTGGCAACAATGGCGGTAGAGGGAATAATGATTCTTCCTGCTGGAGATTGGAATATTTATCCCTATGGTATCGCTGAAGATATTCCAAATTTTCAGTCAGGCACAACAATGTTTTCTACGACAAGAAGTTTTACTATAAGAGGAGCTGGATCTGGTATCACAAGAATAATTTGCGACATAGATACGACATTCACGTTTTTTATTTGTAGAGATGATCCTGACGTAGCCAATAAGCAAGATCGGATTGTTCTTGAAGGATTCTCTGTTTTTGGTGCTGACACAGGAAATGTTACAACAAACAATCTTCCGAAGTTTATGTGGATTGGAAATTCTGTAGACACGATGACTTTATCCATTTATTTAAAAGATATTGAAGTTGTAGGTTTTTTCCAGCACGGCAAGGATAATAGTTCTTATGGTTTGGAATTCACGGCGGAAAACTGCACGTTTAGAGAGTCCGGTTGGGGATCATGGCAAATGTATGGCTCTGAATTTGGGGTTTACAAGTTTTTCAATTGCACTTGGTATCGAAATGGAATAGGTTATGTTAATAGGTTATCATGGGGCGGAAGCAATCCCGGTTGGGGGAATATTCAAACTATGTATATTGCTCAAAAACCTAACTTAACAGTATTTGAAAATTGTCATTTCGGCGTAAATCCTGAATTTCCCGATAGTTCATGGGCCTGGATTGGTGCTGGTTTTGATTCTACCGTTATTGGCGATTCTTATATCTCTGGTAGGGGGGGTGCTTACAATGGGTATAACAGAAATACTGGTTTGTTTGTGAGAAATTGTGAATTTACTGGTTACAATAATAATGCAGGAATTGAGATTAGAACTCCAATTGCAATTATAGAGAACTGTATTTTTGAAGATTTAGGTGGGAATACAATAGATGTTCACCCTTATTTTACTAATGTAAATATTAATATTAAAGATAACACTTTTATTAATTGTTTAAGGTTGCTCTGGGTAAATGGCGATGGGAACCCAGGTCTTGATAATGGAAGAATTGTTATTGACAATGCTATGTTTACGACTAATAAAAGGCACACCAAGGGTATTGAGCTACAAGATACAGTAAATGTAATAATAAAAAATAGCTTTTTTAGTTTTACAGGGGATACTGCTGCTTATTTATTAAAAAGCACTGAGGGTGGACATTTTTTTGAGTTTAGAGATAACGTTGTAGATGGATGGTTAAACAAGGGGGTTACGGGCAACGACCAGTTTGCATTTTTCCAAAACCTTGACTTTCTCAAGTTTAACAATAATAGAATTGTGAATATAGGGTCTGAAAACTTTTTTATTGAAACTTTAAATGGTGGACAATTTGAGTTTATCGGTAATTATATTGATCTTGATAGTTTACAGCGATCCTCTCTTGGGTTGTCTGCAACTGGAAATATTTATGGTCGAGGGAATGTGCTTAAAAGGGGGGGGGTTGAATTTAATGTTAGGCCAGCATTAGGCTCAGTCAAATTGAATTCTGATACATATATAGACTCGTTGCGAGTTAGCGCAGGAGTTGGGGATACTTTATTCATTTCTCCTAATTATGATACCTATTATCATCAAAATGCAGATAGTGGTCAAGTGACTCAAATTAGATTTAATGTTACTATAGCTGGTTGGGAAAATGCAGAGGTTACTTTCTTCGCTATAGATAGTCTCTGGTTTGCAGACAGTGGCAATATTACTCCTGACTCTACTACCGCAAGGACAACAGTAGGTGACAAGGCAACATTTATTTACAATTCAAAATTAGGAAAATGGAAAGAAAAATAATGGAAACCCTATTCGCAAAACAGATAATTGCTATTTTTGGACCTGCCGGTCTTTTGTTCATCGCTGGAGTTTATTTCCTCAATAAAAAGATTAAGAAAAATTGTGATAAAATAGAAGAGCGGGTAAAAGAAGATAAAAAACATTTAGAGATACTCAATAAGCATGATACTTCCATACAATTATTGCAGAAAGATATGAGCTATTTAAAAGAAAATAGCGGTAACATGAACGATAAGTTGGACAAACTGTTAGATAGATAGTATATTGTAATTGCAGCACGTTTTCCTCCCTTAGTCGAGCCCGGCTGATTACCGGGCTTTTTTTATTCCCCAAAATAAAACTTGACAAAGTGTAATACGTTTCGTATATTCAATAAAACAACAACAAGGAGTCTAAATTGGATTTGAATAATAATTACATGAAAGTCACTGACGCTGCAAAGCGAAAGAATATTTCTCGGGCTGCTGTGTTTTTCGCATCATCCCAAGATAAAATAGACATGGTGAGGATAGGGGGAACCCCGCACGTGATTAATAACGACAAATTTAAAAACTGGACACCGAAAGGGAAAAAAGATGGTTCAAATACAAATAGGCGAAGCAATCAAGCCCAAAAATTGTAGCATCTGTGATGACGATGGTGGCGGTAGGATTGTTGGGCATCATCCCGACTATGACAAGCCGCTCGAAGTAGTTTGGGTTTGCAGTTCTTGTCATAGGAAGATACACTCAGGTGGGATTGTTGTGGGAACCAAGAGAAGCGCCTTGGTGGTTAACAATGACCTGCACTACAAAATGAAAAACCATTGCGTTAGAATGGACATCACGCTTACCGCCTTTGCAAGTTATTGTATATCTAAAGAACTGGAAAGACTTAAAAAACTAAAGGAGAAAAAAGCATGAACGAAAACGAGCTGGTTGTTATCGCAAAAAACAGCGGATTACCACAGACCAAATCTCAGGCACTATTAGAGATATTTCAGGAATATTTTGGCATTGCCGCAGAATGGGAGAAAGCGGCTAAATTCATCAAAGTTACCGACGAATCCCAAACCGACTTAATGCTGAAAGCCCGAGAGGGGAGAAAGTTTCTCCAAGATGCTCGGATCAATTTGGAAAAAACCCGAGTGTCTCAGAAGAAATTCGCATTATTGGAGGGGAAAGCTATCGATGGTATGGCTAATGTTTTAAAAGCCTCTATTGTCCCTGTAGAGCAGTACCTGGCAGAGCAGGAAAACTTTGTAGTCAATAAGAAGAAGGCCGAAGTCCTGGCCCGTCAAGAACAGGCCATGAAAGATTTAGAGGCAAAAGAAGCTGCGGAGGAAAAGGTTTTAATCGATAGGCTGGAAAAAGAACGGCTGGAATCCTTTCGGAGGCGCGAAGAGGCGGAAGAAGAAGCCCGTGTAGCTCAGATTGAAAAAGACAAAGCTATCGAGAAAGCGGAGAAAATTGAGAAACAGCGCAGACTTGAAAAGGAAAAACACCAACGGGAGATCGAGCAAAAACAACGGGAGAATTTCGAGAGGGAGGAAAAGATCCGGTTAGAGAATGAGAAAAAACTTGCTGCAGAGCAGAAGAAATTAGAAAAAGTTGAATCTGAATTTATCGCTCTAGAAGAAGCAACCCAAGAGAAAGATGTTATAATTGAAAACAAAGAAACTGAAATTGGGGAACTTGAGAGCCTTGTAAATGTGCAAGAAGAACAAATCGAAGAAATCAGGAAAGATGTTCCTGCAAATATTCCCATACCAGAAAAAGAGCTTGCCGAAGCCGTTGAGCACATCGAATCCCTGGAAGAAGTAAAACCTTCAATCGATGAAGTTCAGTGTCCGGCATGCGGCAACATCTTTAAGCGGACACTTCCAAGCGGGATACAAATAACATGACCTCCCTCCAGAAAAACATAAAGCGGTACTATTTGGTTCCGTGTCGGGATTTTCCATGCTGGATTTCATACAATCTGGTCACACCCAACAACATTGCAAATCAGAAAGTTAATATTTATTTAAAAATTAATCTTAATTAGGAGTAACTATGCAAGAGAATAAAGAAATTAAAGAAGAAATTCCCGTTGAAGTTAAAGAACTCGTAAAAACTGAGGGAGTTAGCATTGAAAAAGCCGAGGGGATGCTTGAACAGTTAGAACGAAGAAACCTTTTATTAGATCGCGCAATGGCTATGTCCATTGGGAAAACGAACAAAAGAGATTGGGTTAGCATGGGCGGAAAGCCTTATTTGCAAATAGGCGGTTCGGTTAAGGTCGCTCGCCTCTGGGGTATTGGCATATCTAACGTAATAAATAGTGGCAAGATACCCGAAAAAGATGAAAAGGGTTCGTATTATAGATATAAGTTTACTGCGGACTTTCAGATCCCCGGGGAACTTCCCCAAGAAGGGCATGGAGCCTGTACGAGTCGGGATAAATTTTTCGGTCAACTGTCTGAGAAAAAAGATAAACAAACCGGGGAGATTCTCCAAAAAAAAGGATTTAAAGAATCTTGGGAGATCGATGAAAACAATATTGAGAAAAAAGCCTACACGAACTGCCTAAACAACGGGATTAAACAAGTTACCGGATTGAGGGATGCTACCTGGGACGAGATTGCCATGTATGCGAAGGGATCGGGTGAAGTTGGTAAAGTTAGCTACCAGGCTGGCAAACAGGCTAAAGAGGGCGATAAAAAAAGCTCTGATGAAATGTTAGCCCAGATGGATAAGTGGGTTGACAATATCGCCTATTTCCACATAAAACAGAACGAAGAGGGCGTGATGGAGGTTGTGGAGGTTAAGGACGAAAAGGTTAAACTTGAACGCAAAATTGAATATCATCAAAAATGGACGACCTTTAAAGATTTCACTGGCTATAAGAATACTGATGAAATAAAAGCTGCTTGGGAGAAAAACACAAAGCGCGTTTTCCCCATGTATAAAAGTTACGAGGAACGGTATTCCAAATTCAAAACCGACGCGGAGCAGTTGGGAGTTGAGGGATTATAAATTATTGCGAAGATCCCCTTGATTGGGACGAATTGCCATTCATTAATTGGCGGTTGGTATGGCTAACCGAGCTATTTGGCGACCTGAAAAGGTGGTAGCTTTACCGTTTTTACAAAGAAAAACGGCAACAATGGAGTAACTAGTCAATGCTTTATTTGGACAAATAATTAACAAGCCATGTGTACGAGTGAGAGCGAATACCAACCGCCTTAATTTTAAGGAGAAATTATGCCTGAGAAAAAATCGACATGCCCGAAATGTGTTCAGCAATCCATAAGAAATAAAGAAGATTTGATTGCAAAAACCGAAAAATCTTATGGGAAAATTCCATCAGACGAGTATTTGGAGTTGTGGAAAAAATCAAAGAAAGATCTTTACCACAATGATACATTAAGCCAAATCAGTAGCACGTATTTTGATGAAGATGATGGGCGCTTGGTTGTTAGTTTTAAATGTGAATGTTCTGTTTGTGGTTTCATCTATAACTATAATAAAGAATTAAACGTTCTGGAGGGCTAATGCTAATCGAAAAAATCTTAAAGCACAAAGAGAGTAAGATCCGGGTTGGTGCCCCAACTTCAAACTGGGCTTCAATGATCGGACACCCTTGCGAAAGAAAGCTGGTTTATGAAAGAACGTGCCCGGAAAAGAAACCAGTTTACGATGTTTCTACCCAGACAGTGTTTGACGAGGGGAATATGCACGAAAGAGCTATCACGCAAGATTTGCTGGAATGTGGGATAGATGTTCTTCACTCCCAACAGTCATTCGAATTAAAGCCCTACAACATTAGAGGAAAGATCGATTTTAAGGTTCGGAATAACGGTGGGTTGCTGATTATAGAGTTTAAATCCATTACCGAGCACATATTTAAATATATTAATACTCCAGAGGATTTCCTCAAATACTGGTGGACGGTTGTTTATCCCGGGCAACTAACCTGCTACATGATGTCAGAGAACCATAAAGAAGCTATGTGGTTGATTAAAAACCGGGGAACTGGCGCACTGAAAGAGATCCCCTACAAACTGGATATGGCATACGGGGAAGAGCTTTGCGAGAAAGCGGCGAGAATAAATAAAGCGGTTAACTGGATCAACGGCAGCAAAACGGTCAACAAGGATGGGGATGAAAAATGGCAACCATTTGATGATCCCCTCCCCAATAAACTCAACGACCACAAATTCTGCGATCAATGTCCATTCGTGGCGCATTGTGGTCCGGATCTAAGCTACGAAGGCGGAGTTGGTTTAATCGAAGATAAAGAGCTGGAAGAACTACTCGAAAAACGCGAGGAATTGCGGGGTTACAAGAAGGATTATGATAAGATAGACAAGGATGTCAAATCCCGCATAAGAGGGTGTGACAGTGCCCTAATCGGACGATTTCATGTGTCTGGTAATTGGGTAGAGAAAGCCGGATACGAGGTTAAGGCTGGTAAACACTGGAGAGCTAAAATTGAGGCTGTGGAATAATAACTTGGCGGTTGTGGCGGAATGGTATACGCTTATTATCTAAAAGCTAGTTTGCGAGTCCGTTCGATTCGGACATAGATCATGGTTGCATAGGAACTGGCATTTGCAGGTTTGAATCCTGCCGACCGCCTTAATTTAAAAGGAGCAAAAATGCTTAACTTAATCTTAATTTGTGCAATCACGGCTTTTGTTCTGACAATGTTAAAGATTGATTGGCACGATGAAATTGTTAACGATATTAAAAAACTAATTAAGGAGCAAAAATGACAGATCAAACGAAACACCGCAAAGAAATTAGGAAAATGCTGGAAGTTAAATACACCCCAGAGGAAATTTCTGACATGGGGCTTGACTTGGCACGTAAAACAGCAGAACTCCGAACAGCAGAAGATCACAAAAAGTCGGTAGTGTCTCACTTAAAATCCGAAATAGATAGCCTGACAGCACGAACCAACGACATTTCCAACAAGATCAATTCCGGATCTGAATACCGTAACGTGAAATGCGAACTCGAGTACAATTACGAAACCAACAAAAAGACCATCATCCGGACAGATACCATGGAAGTTGTTTACGATGGTGAGATTCCTGACGACGAACGGCAGATTCCTTTGAGTGAGCCGGATAAAAAAGCAGTCCCACGAGTGATGGTTGATGCGGTAATTTCACTTTCCAAAGACAATACCACTGGAACGGTTTTAAATGAGAAAGCCATAGAAGAGGTTTTTTCACACTGTGATTCAAAAGTTTCCTTAGATCGAGTCGATGATCTGATAAGCCAACACGAAACACAGGAAGGATATCTTGTTAAGGCGCGGGACTTCACAGATGTTCTTAACCAAGAAAATATCGCGTTAGGGCAACAACCACCAGACAATGAACCCATTGATACCTCTCCCGATCAAACGGACGGTGATGCCCCTCAAACGGAAGAAACTGAAGACAAAGTTGATCCGGTAATAGTTCCTAATCCGTTAATCGCCCAGGGTAGTGTTAAATAATTGTTGCATCTTTATGGAGAATGCAATATAATACGATAGGACCTATAAAAAGGAAAAATTTCAATGATGTTTACAGCCCAAATAAGACTTGGTTTTTGGAAACAAAACCACCGCCATCCTCATTTTCCTTTGGTTGGGTCCCGTCTAAGTTTGGGCTTCTTAATTTTAGAGAACCTAAATGTCAAAAGATCCCGCTTTCTTATTTTATCCAGGTGATTATCTAAGGGATACTCAATGTTTATCGGAGAAAGCCCAGGTTGCATACGACAGAATCATATGTGAACATATGAGGAACATATGTATAAGACAGCAACAACTAAATTTCTTCACAAAACGGTTAAATGATGAAGAGAAAGAAGAACTGATGATGGTTTTAACAAAAACAGGTGGTGGTTATTGTGTTGATTGGGTGGTTGCAAGTATAGAAAAAAGAAAGGCTTACAGTGAATCAAGAAAGCAAAACAGAGCTGGAAAAACAAAAGAACATATGTTAACATATGATTTACATATGGAAAATGAAATAGAAAAAGAAAATAAAGATATAATAGAAAGTAAAAATGATATTGAAATTGAACCATGGTATATAGAACAAGCCGATTTTTGGATAGAGAGGGCAAAAAAATATTATCCCTCTATTAAAAGTAATCAAACTAAATTTGCCCAAGATATTGAAAAGCTCGTAAAAATTGATAAAATATCTATTGAGGAAGTAATTTTAATTCAGGATTATTTAACCGAAAAACCAGATACGAACGGATTTCATTGGTTCTTCCAAATTGGCACACCCGGTAAATTAAGGGAGCGAAGTAAAAATGCTGATAAAATAAAATATTGGGAATTGATATTAAAAGATATATTCAAAGAAAAAGAAAAAAATGAACCCAAATGGTCAAAAACTTTCAAAGAGGCAAACTTAATAAATCAAGAGAGAATGAAGAATGAACAGAAATAATGATTTTGAAAGATTTAACAAATTAATGGTAAAAATAAATGAGCTTACACCCGGAAAAGACATAACACCGACTGCCATTGATGGATTTTTTGACTGCTGTGAGGATCTCGATTTCGAAACAGTAGAACATAATTGTATGAGTTATGTAAAAATGGTCGGTTTTTTCCCAAAAGTTCCGGACATGCGCGGTGAAACCCAAGAAGATATTGAATTACAAGCTCAGGAAGATTTGGATATGATTACGAGATTGTGTGAAATGTTTGTATTTGATGGTTTTGGACAAACCGGATATAATATTCTTAAAATGAAACTGGAAGATAAGGGTCGTTCCGATTTATTACCGTTTGTAAATCGATGGGGAAACGAACTCGTTTATTCTAACAATCCCACAGCAACGAGAGCCCAGGCACTAAAAGCTTTAAAGTCAGAGAAAACATCTCAGATCCTTAATAGATTGCCAGGAAAATCAAACAAGGTAATTTCAGGGCACATTGATAAACTAACAGAATCTTTTAAACTTTAATAATTTTTTATTATGGAATATTCTGAATTTGTAAAACTCGCACAGAAAACAGGTCTCAGTGAAGAACAATTTCTTATTTTTTGGAGACATTGGAGATTTGAAAAAACGAGCTATATGACCGACGCTCTCAATGACTATTCGGCGTTTTTTCCAAAGGCTAAAACTTTTAGGGATTTTTACGGCACAAGTAGGAATATGGGAATTATATTAAAAAAATACCGCAAAATGAGAATTGTCTCTCCAGAGGGAATAAAAGATAAAATATATAATATGCCTAAAATTTTAAGCCATTGCGGTGTCGAACACGATGAAAACATTGAAACTCTTTATTTCCCATTGGTTTATATTAAATGCCAGAAATGTCATAGGACAGTAAAGAAATTCCAAATCGAGGGCGTTTGGCGCTGTGTCTGTGGGTATGAGTGGATAGATGCTTTTTACAACGTCAAGGAAATTATGAGAGTTCGGGGAATGACAGATATCACCACCCCGAAAGAGAATATTGACAAATTACAGGAAAAGTTACCGTTTTAACTAAGGTTAAATGGAGGGAAAGTGAAGAATTATTATTACACTGAGAAAATTTGGGTTTTAGTTGACCGGTTTGACAACACAATGAGCGTTTCAAACACAAAAGCTAAAACGTGGCGAAAGTTTATTGACTATTATGACACAGAAAAAGGCATATTAAAAGAATGGCGATGGCTAAAACGTGAGGGATGGCAAGTTGTTCGCGGTACTGCAACGTATGAATTTGACGTGGAGTAAATTATGCCAAAAGGATTATCTTCAGTTCAAAGAACGCTCCGATCAATGAGAGATCAGGGTCGGATTTGCGGAATAGTAGAACGGTTTAATTCGCACGTTGGACCGTTTGGGGTAAGACAGGATCTTTTCGGAATTATCGATATAATTTGTTTATCTCCAGATATGGGAGTTGTGGGAGTTCAGGCTTGCGGTCAGGATTTCGCGGCACACGAAAGAAAGATTTTAGAAGAAAAAGCCCAAGAGAGTATTGATTGGCTGGAAACTAAAACCCGTTGTACGGACTGTACTTTTTTAACCCCGGCAACATCGCTTGAACTTTGGGGATGGAGAAAAGTAAAACTACGTCCTGGTGCAGTAGCAATGCGCTGGAAACCGAGAGTAAGAATATTCACATTAGACGATTTTAAATAATCCTAGGGTATGTCGATGAACTGGGACTACCTTCAAATGAGCCATAATGGCAGTTGACGCACAACCCGTGGCCACGATGGGTAAAGCTGTGGATGCCCTGGGATTTAAATTGAGGTTAAGATGAAATTAAAATTAGATCGAATTAACGAGACAAAAAACGCAACATTGGGCAATTTCTTTATTAACGATGTCCGTCAGTGTTATACGCTTGAGAATGATTCTGATCCAATAAAAGTTATAGGTGAAACCCGGATTCCGGCTGGCACATACCCGGTTGAGTTGCGCAATATAGGCGTTTTCTATAAACTATATTCAGAAAAATTTGGAGAAGATCATCCGATGCTTTGGCTCCGGAATGTACCAAGCTATCAGTTTGTGTTGATTCATATTGGCAATTACCATGAAAATACGGCGGGGTGTATTTTGGTCGGAGAGGATTCTTATGTTGGTGTTGATAATGACTATTGTTTAATCGACTCAACTATTGCCTACAAAAAAATATATTACCCCATTCGCAAAGCCTTAGAAAAAGGCGAAGAAGTTACTATCGAGATTGGCGATACGGTTTCCTATAAAGAACCTGAAATACCAATTCCCGAGAAAAAACGCGAGGCTACAGAATTACCAAAACTCCCCATCTGGAAAAAGAACGGTTTTAAACGGATATTTAGCTTTATAACCGGAATTGCCGGTTTAGCCTTAACACTATTCCCGGAAACCGCTGTAATTGGTAAGATAATAACTTATGCTGCCGGAACCGGTTTTATAGCTGGGGTTGGTGATTCCCTCAAGAAAAACCGGGAAAAGGATGGGAGCACCTACGTTGATAAAAACAAGGTTCTGCGGTTTTTCGCAGATCTAATCATAAAACTAATTAAACAGTACGTCAAAAAGAAAGGAAAGTAAGATGAAATTACCTTTAGGTGGTATGTTAGGTCTTGGTATTGGATATTTAAGTAATGCGGTCGAGAGCTTTGGACCGGATGAATTGACCGGTGAAAAACGCAAAACAGTTCAGAAAACAGTAGCAACGGTTTACGCTGTTGCCAAAAACTGGGGGCCTGATTTAGTTGCTTCCAGTGAAAACGATCTCGATGATAAGATTTTAGCGGAGGCTGTCGAGATTTGTGAGTTGGCCGCTGACAAGTATGACCTGGAGTTGAATCCGGTTAATCTGTAATCCCCTTACCTGGGATGCTGGTGGTTGTATCTGCGGGCCTAACGGCCACTAAGTCGCGGCAACCGCCAGCAATTAATTAAGTCTAAATAGGAGAAGTTATGAAATTAAAATTAATAATCGCATTGGTTTTGATCTGCGCCAGCTGTTCAACAGCCCAACTGACAATTGTAACGCCAGACACGCAAGACGTGATGCTTGGCTGGGACGCGTCACCATCCCCAGGTATAGCAACTTATCAATTCTACATGCAACACAACGACGGGGATACGTTGGCAATTGGCTGGGTAGGCAGTAACACGCTGGAATATTTAATCCATTTGCCTTATGCAAGCGGAACCTATATTATCGGTGTGATGGCGGTAGATTCATCGGGGAGTGAAAGCATTGTTCACTGGTCAACAGACCCAACGGCGGCATATGGCGGTTGGTATTTAAAGTACCCCGTGCAAAAACCTTCCAGGTTGCGGATTAAATAGGAAATCCCATGCATAACGCAATCCAGACAATTAAAAACATCCTCTACATAATTCTTTTTTTCGGCCTTATAATTATTGCGATTATTGGTGTTTTGAGTTGGTTTTTAATTTTTATAATATTAATGTTTTTTGAGTGAGGGAGAAATGAGAAAAATAAAGTTTAGAGGTTGGGTTCCACATCCATCAGATGCCACAAAAAGCAAATGGGTTTATGGTTTTCTACACATCGAAAAGGTTAATAATAGAAAGTGTTGGATAAAAGACGGGGTGTTCAATTGGCGCGTTACACCTGAAAGCATTGGAGAGTTTACTGGATTAGCTGATAAAAACCTAAAGGAAATCTATAGTGGGGATATAGATTCAAAAGGCCGAATAGTTGAATATGTAATTAATATGTCTGGATTTTATTTAATGAAAAACGGTGAGGGTTCTCACCTTTGTCATTCTCAGAACGTTTTAAATGGATGTATTAAACATCTTGAAATTGTGGGAAATGACTACGAAGACCCGAACTTGCTGAAATAATGCTATCACACCCATTAGGAAATATGAAAATTCATTATGTCGGCAGCTTGAACGCTGGCCGGGATCCAATTCCATTCCTGGAAGCGCTTAAAGCCACAAACTATTTATATATCGATGTGGTTTGGGTTGGTGAAACCTCTCCCTGGACTGAGAAGATCAAAGAATATAAGTTTTGTACTGTGGTTGGCACGGTAGAGTATAAAAAGGCCTTGAGCTGGATGCTTGGGGCTGATATTTTGTTACTGATTTTAAGTGAAATGGGTGATCCGGTTAAAGATCGAGCGGTAGTTACTGGCAAGGTTTATGAGTATATCGGGGCCGGCCGGTGGATCTTCGCTATCGGCAGAACGGATGGAGATTGCGCTGAACTGCTCAACAAAAACGGACTTGGTTCTATTTGTAGAAACAACAAAGAGGACATTTTGGTAGAATTGAATAAAGTTGTTGCCGACCAACAAAGAGAATTAGATGAATTTCTCACTCAACAACACATTTTTAATGCGGGGTTATTATGAGCAGGACAGATGAAATAATTAAAATATTGAGAAGGCAAGAAGATTATGAAACAGTCGCAAAAGAGATCGAAAAGCTGTTTGAAGTGGAGGGGAAGGTTCAATATGTGACACAACACTCAATCGGCGGGTTGTGGCATGATGCTTATATCAGATCAACATTTGACGAACTTGCGAAAATAAACAAAACAGAGTTGTCATCCTATAAAGAAAAGGGGAAAAGGCGGTTGCTTAAACGCACCATAAACAACCAAATAATTGAGGAGTAGACTATGATCTTCTTCGGATCTAATACAACTGCTGAATATCTCTTGGTGCGATACGACCTGAAAAAGTGCTGTGTTGGAGCTTCTTTCAATATTAACCTGGTGTTTTTATATGCCATTGGGAGGCTATTCGGATATCGGACGATACATTTCTGGATGGGAACTGACGTGCTGCAGTTCAATACGGTCTGGCATTGGCGGTTGAGGTTTTGGCTGTTCAAAAGATTCATAGATAAACATTACGCTCAAAGTGAGTGGTTGGCTGGGGAGTTGTTTCCCCGATTAGGGCGGATTGAAGTTTTAACAATTAAACCTACTTGGATGTATTATGATAATACTTTATTATGCCCCAGAGGCAAACCATAGCGGAGTTGATAGTCATTGGCTTTACGGGGCGGATTTGATTCACGATTTAATAAACGAATCGACCATAGGTATGCCCCACCTAGCGTGGAGTTTTGTGGAGCTAAGGGGATTTTCCAGACAAGAATTAAGATTGGCGTATAAATCGGCAGACTGTTTATTAAGGCCTGCACGCCACGATGGATATAGCTTTTCCGTCCAAGAGGCACTACACTACGGGCTTCCAGTGCTCCATACCTACCCAATACCAGGGGTTATATTAATTAAGCCTGAGATCGAAGATATAGAACAAAAACTTTTAAAGCTGGAGGAAAAGATATGAAAAAAATAACCTATCTCGATATTTGTCCGCTGTGGCGGTGTAACGCTAAATGCCCCACCTGTGATGCCTGGAAGCGAGATCCGAAATTAGAATTGTCGGTACCCCAAACAGAGCAAATATTAAAAGAACCTAACTTCCGACACTTAAAAAGACTGGTCATTGAAGGCGGAGAACCCACGCTCTGGCCTCATTTACGATGGTTTGTTGCGCAAACATGCCAACAGAACAAAAAAGTCGTTGTTGCTATCATTACGAACGGATTAGCGACTACTAAAATTGAGGAGCTTGCCGAAGGATTCGAGCCTATCCGAACAAGGCTAAGGTGGTATGTCTCCCTGAATGGTATTGGTGAAACTCACGATAAAAGCAGGGGTGTCGCCCGCGCTTTTGAAAAAACATTAAACTCCGCCATAGCCCTTAGACAGCGTGGCTATATGGTATTTTTCTCGTTTGCACCATTCAAACAAAACATCGGGGATTACCGTGAAGTTGTCAGGATGGCCGAATCTTATAATATCTCAATGTCTATCTGTTTCCCAACGAGCCGGGCAAAGTTTAGCGATGGGTGGGATTTGGCAGATAAGAAAAGTCTAGACGACCTACATTCTGATTGGTTAAGTCGTTTTGGGTGGAGATATAAATTAGCCTATGGATATTTGTTAAATAATGCCCAAAACAAAAAGTTAATGCCCTGTGACGCTGGAAAGTCGATGTTGCACATAAATCCCCAGGGGAACATAATGGCTTGCCACATGACTGATAAACACTATCAGGGACAGGTTTGGAAGGAAAAAATTATATGGTTTGATCCTGATATATCTGGAATCCCGTCAGAATGTCAATATGAAAACGGAGAATTTTGTGTTGATTGTTATCCGTTCACCACAATAAACAAACGAAAAAACATCCCCAAAATGTTATGGAGTAGACTATGCCGGAAATAAGCGTAATATTGCCACACTACGGACACCAGGCGTATGTCCATGATGCGATTGATTCAATAGTTAATCAGAGCTTCCAAGATTGGGAGCTTTTGATTATGAACGATGATCCGGAATTTGATTTGTCGTATTATATGAATTATGACGATAGAATTAAATGTTTTGGAGCACCCAACAGACAGGGACAGCCATACCAACTAAACAAGGGGATATACTTCTCTAGAGGAAAATACATTGCCTTCCAAGACGCAGACGATGTTTCATTTCCTAAACGATTAGAAATGTCGCTGAACCATCTCAAAAAACGTGCTGCAGACGGCATAATGGCGGACAGTATTTATATGGACTTTGGCGGGAAGAGGCATTATACGAAGTGCATTAGACCCACAAGGAAATTAATCGCGGAAAAGTCAGTAGGTAATTTCGGCTCTACACTGATTAAAAAAAGCATTGCCGAAAAGATTCCCTTTGATGTTAATGTCGGCTATGGAAACGATTATATTTGGTGGATAGGAATATTGTCCTTGACTGAAAATATTCACCACATGCCCATACCGGTATATTATTACAGGCACTACGCTACAACATTTTGGAACCATAAACTACGTAAAATCCCTATTGTCAGAAAGATTTACCGGATTTCAAAAAATAGAAAATTAAGAAAAAGAGTAAACGCGGAGCTAATAAAACGTAAACTTTGAATTTGAGAGGCAAAAATGACCAAAGAGAAGATGGAAAAACTTGCCGACTTGCTTGTGGAAGCTAATAACAATGTAGGTTATAAGGAATATTGGGCTCACGGAGAACCACATAGTTATAAAAAAGATCTATCAAAAAAGGAAATTACTGCAATAATAAAAAGTGTTTTGGAGCCCCAACGACAAAGAGAAAAGGACAACAATGACACTAAAGCAAAAACTTAAAAAGCTAAACATGGGAACGCTACGGGTTCATTTCTTCAGGGCTAAATTGGATTTGTCTGTAATTCAAACCGCGATAGTGGTTTATCTTGGCTACAAGGCTGGAATGGATTGGATGTGGCTTTTATTTATTCCTCTTTATGTTTTGTACAAGATCCGGGATGTTAAAAAATATATGACTCAAGAGATTGATTATAACTTCAAAAAGTCTACAATGAGCATGCAAATGTATAAATGGACCAAGGAAAACAATGAAATGCTGAAGAAGATGAACCCGACCGGCGATGAATTGGTTAAGGAATACCATGAAAAAACCTGACCCACATTTAACAATTCTCTGGATCTTGGGAGCAATCATTACCATCTACTTTACCGGAGAATTCTATAATTATAATGAGAACTGGAACAAAATCCGCAGGCAGGGATTAACGCCGGCGCTTATATCGGGTGATGGGGTTACTAACCAGATTTCGGGAAATTACTACAATCTGGAATTTTATCAGGAGCGCGGAATTAAAAACAGCTATTGGAATCCATATATTTTCAGCGGCACGGCAAGCGTCTTTAATGGAGTTCAACATTTTGGGGTTGTGTTTTTGTATGATATCTTTGATATTACCCTAAGCGCTATCTGGCCCTGGTGTTATATCTTTGACTTGATCCCGCTCTACATGGTTTTATGGCTGGAAGTCTTAAAGCCTCCCGTAACTGCTGAAGAGATCGCCACAGCCAGAGAAGATCAGAAAATATGTAAAACGTTATTGATTATAATTGCCGGTTGGCTAATCTTCTATTGGTTTTATGCGGAGATAAAATGATTCAGATATATAAAGGCGACTGTCGAGCGCTTGCCACAAAACACATTGAACCTGAAAGCGTAGATCTGATTTTTACGGATCCGCCATATATTAAAAAATATCTTTACCTCTATGGCTGGTTAGCAGAAGAGGCGGCCCGGGTCCTAAGGCCGGGTGGTTTTTTATTGGCTTATGCTGGTGTTTATTGGAAAAAACAGGTAATGGCGCGGTTAAATAGTCAGCTCTATTATTTCTGGGATTTCGTAATTGAAAACGGCGGCAACTCTCCGATAATGTGGCAACGTAAAGTTATATCAAGGCATAAATCAATTTTAGCCTATTGTAAAGACGAAACTGGATTGCCGCGCTGCAATGTTTTATCCTTTTGGCGTGGTGGTGGTGAAGATAAACGATTTCACAGATGGGGACAGGATGAATCTTCGGCCCGGTATTATATTGATTGCTTTTCGAAGCGCGGAGATTTGGTTGTAGATTATATGTTAGGTGGGGGAACTACTGGATTTATATGTAAGAAACTGGATCGGGAATTTATAGGTTTTGAAATCGAAAAAGAAACCTTCAACATAGCCAGAGATCGAATTGAGAAGGCAGACACATTGCTTGAATACGATCAAATGAGAATGTTTAAATAAAAAAAGCCCCTAGACTCAGAGGCTAATCTCAAAATAAATCTAAACGTATTACTCAGGACTCCCGTTTCTATCAAATATCTTATTCTCCGCTATGCGTCTCTTTGCAAGTAAGAACTGTATTGCCAGCTCTACCGACTTTGGTATTTTAGATCCTCTTTCATACCTGGAGATACAGAACCCGTTAAAACCTAACTCTTTTCCAAGTCGCTCCTGGGTCCAGTTCAGCCGGGATCTGGCTATTTTTATTTGTCTCGCGGTCAATTTATGCCTCCTTATTTTTTAATGTATCCTAAGCCCTCGCAACAATCACAAGATGTTTCGTGCTCGTTTCCACAGCCACACGTACACTGAACTTCCCCCCAGCTCTTACATTCAGGACATTCTTTTACTTCGTGCAGCTTCCCATCAATGTATTGTTTGTGTGCGTAGTCCACAATTACCTCCTGTCAATTTTAAGTTCGTCAATTGGAAACCGCCTGACATCGTAAAAGCATGTATTAGATACCTGAACATCCGCCATAACGGTCGGCGGGTCTGTGCTCCAATCGTTTTCTAAGTGTTTGATTTTGCCTTGACCGCCCCTGACATGATATACCCCCGTCCCGTTTGGGAACACCTTTAGAGCTTTTTTTATGTCCATCAATCCTCCAAATTACGTTTAACCGTTGACACAACATCGCGGGCTATCGATTCAAGTCTTTCCCTGTAATCATTGGCAGATTCGCCGTCAGGATTACCGGGAATGTGCCCTTCTAACACAGCTACGACTCTGTCCGTCATTTCCCACTCGTCAAACATTTTACCTCCTTAAAGAAAAACATCAATTTTTAGTTTTCCCTCAATCTCCAAGGTTACAAAGCTGGAGAATCGTTTTACGCTCAAGGTTTTAAGATCCATCTTGGTATTACATTCCGTTTCGTGCTGTTTCCGATCCGGCAGCCTGGTTGTCATAAATCCACATTTGGGACAAACGAATACCGATACCGATGATTCAGTCATGGTTTACCTCTCTCCAGTTGTGCAATCCTGGTTTTTAATATCCCGATGGTGCCATCTCTAAAAATTATCCCGTAGGTCAAATGTTCTATTTTGCTAAGCAGTTCTTTCGTCCGCTCTATAGAGCTTTCAGCGAAATCATTAAAATGACCTTTTGTTAATTCATATTCCGCTTGAAGATCATTGTGTTTTTTCTGCAGCTTCTTTAATTTCTTTTTAGCTTTCAATTTTACCTCCAATTATTTAGTGACAATAAAATTGTTATTGCAGCTCCAACACTGTGCTTGTTGATCGTCCGTATTGTCTATAAATTTATCATCGTAGGCCTCGCAAAAAGGGCAGGTATAAGCTATAAAATAGCAGGGAGATTTCGCCCACTTGCCAGCTTTTACCGTAGTTTTCTTTTTCATCGGCCTCCCAACCTGCAAGATTGTCGTGGTGATAGATTCTTGCATTGTTTTCTTCTTAGCCATGTTATTGCCTCCAATTTAAAATAATAAACGATTTACAAAGGGCGAATAGAGCTATTCTGCCATAAAATGAACGTAGCTCTTACCGTTTCTCACCAGCCCAACCCGATAAACAGTTTTAAACTTCACAAGTCAGTTATTAATTAGTGGCTGTTCTCTTTTTAATCAGCTCAATCATATAATGCAAAATGATTTTATAATCTTCTCTGCTTAATAAATTCTGTGGATCAACTATTGTTTTCTTGTTAATCATATTTTCAGCAAGTTGTTCGTGGTTTACATTATGCACCTTACTGTAAGAAATATGTAAGAATAAACAAACCGCTTTCCTGCTAAATTCGTTATTTTTATATTTCCGTCTCAATGGCTTACCTCCTTTAGTTAGTTAATATTGTAGAAGTCAGGGGCGGAGTCGAACCGCCCCAGGTTCCAAACTGACTTGATTATCTTAAAATGCTTGGCATTTCGCTATTATACCTAGTGATTTCTTCCTCGTATTCCTCTTGCAATTTATTTCTCTTAGCTTTTAAACAGACATACTCTCCAAGTGTTATCTCTTTAAAATCTGGACCACCGGCCGAGAATTCTATAGTTTTATCTTTGCTACCACATAAATACAGATCTTTCTTGAGATAAGCTACACCATGGCCGGAGCTGCCAGTCCTTGAGTAGTCACAAACTATATAATTAGTATCAACACACAGCCAAACGGAATAAATATTAAATTTGAGATGGAATCTAATTGGCTTTGGTGCTTCAATCAATTTAATCTGGTCGTTTATTTTCTTACAAAAGCCATCTTGTATAAATGACCGTTTGATTTTTGCTTCCTCCAGGATTTTAATGATCCGATCGTAAACCTTTTTGCTCTCCCTTTGTAGGAAGTTGAAACCATCAATTTTGTTTTGTGCTATCTCTGTACCGCTCAATCTTGCATTGTTCATAATATTACCTCCAGGTTATTTATTATAGTTAGATATCCGGTTTTGTGTTACTCTTGCGTCAAATATTTGTCTTGATAACTGCTTGCACTCTTCAAGGAGCTTTTCCATCTTCTTGATTTCGGATGATACTTTCACGATTAAAAATTGTATTGAGAATTATATTGATCTTCGTCAAATTTGCAGCTCTCGAAATCTCTTGAGTGTTTATCTCCGCAATCTTCGCAATAAACAGTTTTAGTTTTTGGATAGTAAAACGCTCTCAGCCCCTTTAATAACTTTTTACACTCTGAACACCAGCCCCATCTTGCGGTCAGCCAGTAAGGATCTTTTGAATATCTTGCCATGATTTCCTCCGTTTTTATTATTGTCTTGATCTAATCTATTGTATTATAATCATATTGTCAAGTAAAAGTTCCATTTATTTTTATCTACTCTCGTAACTCTCATATTTATAATAACCTGCAAAGCAAAGTTTTTTTAGCTCCTGAGCTATTATTGTTTGACTTTGTTCTTTTTATCGGCTCATTATTATGATACTTTAGGAAAAAAGAGTTGACAAATGGAATAGATTTTATTATATTCCTGACCAGCTACTAACAAAGTATCGGAGGCACATCCATAAACAAAGTACCCGCAGCCATAGACCACACGCGCCTCTATGAGATGTCTGAAACAAGCATCGGGCTTACCCCTTAAACAAACACTGTCACACCCCCATTATGCCAAATAAACATACAAGAAACCCTCTGCACGCGCAACAAGAGAAGATCTATCCAGGTTGATGAACAGATACGGCAGACCGCTACGAGATATTTCTTCAATTCTGCGCAAGGGTAGGGGAGTGACAGGCTCTTAATGCTACTAAGTTAGTATCATTTAAAGTTGCTGTTAATTAAGGAGTTATAAGAATGGAAAAGTGCAGAAAGTGCGATAACTACGATAAAAATAAGAGTGAAAAGCATAAAGCTCTTGTTTGTTCTAAGCTTTCCAGGAATGTTGTTAACTATTTAAGTGGGGTTGATAAGTTTTGCCTAGATTTTAGAAGCAAAGAGAATGATGAAAAAATGGTTAACATGATGAAAGAGGCCTACAAGATAGTGCATGGCAAAATTAAATGCCCAAGATGCAGTCATAATAAAAGCACAATATCGCACGTAAAAGAC